>Ga0307507_10000716_pt1 | contig 72901 bp, 19 predicted proteins | sample 7_EM_MG_FD_207223 | JGI IMG/M metagenome (GOLD analysis project Ga0307507, IMG submission 207223) | Populus trichocarpa ectomycorrhiza microbial communities from riparian zone in the Pacific Northwest, United States - 7_EM | ecosystem: Host-associated > Plants > Roots > Unclassified | place... | reverse complement strand
ATCTACTATAATACATATTAAATAAAGATATCCTAATAAAACTATATATTAAGCACAATTACAAGATCTTCCATAATAAGGACATAAGGTACCTTTTTAAGCCTTAGGATTTATATAATCCTCGCGAGATTTAACTAGATTATCATTTCTACTGAGAAGATACTATATAATTATTAAAGAATTAAACTCCAAGCTCCAGCCTCCCCAACTACATAATTTCCGAATTCCCCAGCGTTTTTCACTAGAAAAATACTGAACGCCACCCCTTTGAAAGGAGTGGCCCCTATAAACAAGCGGATCTTCCCCAATATTAACAAGATTCTGTTAAAAATTCTAAAGAAAAACTCCAGAGGCCTAGATAAAATATTAAAATAATAAACTCTCTATAAAATAATAAAAAACTTACTAATTTAACATTTTTACTGACCATTGGCTGGTTAAATACATTAAATGGTCTAAATAAGTAATTTAACGTAACTTTTGAGATATCTAGCCATTTAAGTAGAAGAGTAGGTACATCAAGCCAGGGCTCTTCTCAGTTAAAGTAAAGAAAAAAGGGTTGGATTTCTATAAAGCCATTAAAATTAGGTAGTTATGTTTCAAATTTTTAAGATCTTACCTCCTGTTTAATGTGTTTTCCGAAAATTAAGCGTAAGTTTAACCTTTCCAGTGACGAGGTCATGGATTTAAATATACTGAACTTTAATACGCAGAACCTCATCAAATTTAAGAAAATAGGCAAAAGCTATTATATATATAAGGCTCATTATAATACGCTAATAAATACCTCCCTAAATCCGTCCTCCTTAACCTGTAGGAAGACGGGATAACTGAGAAGTATATTTAAGATTTGCGTTATATTCGTAAAGCTCTTAAAGCTTTAACGTAGTAATTACTCTTACGCTTTCTTATGTTTCTCCTACACGAGTCTATAAAATAGCGTTAGTTATAGTAAATAGTAAATAATTATTGGTATTACCGAGAAAGAAAATATACCTTTCGTCTATATAGACTTCTTATATATCTTACCATAATATCTAAAAGTGTTGGGTTTCCTGTCCATTCTCTATTGCTTTTCTTAGAAAATCGATCACTTCTAAGACGAACCTCGTAAGCGTAGAAATAGGAGACTGCTATACGTATTTTTTGCGCATGTAACTAGGTTCTATTCTCACTTTCTTATAGCAACTAAGAAGATAAGCTAGGTTTGGCCTTTTTACAAACAGATTAAATCCACAGGCATATTAATGGTGGAACATCTTTATTTGGCTTTTTAACGAACTTTTTAAGCTCTGGGGCTTCCTTTTTCACAAATTTAATATACTTTTTAATTTGCCTAGAATAATCTTATTAGATAGAAGTATTTTTAACTAAATTCTTGGAATATATAGGAAATATACCCTGTATAACCTAATAAAGTTGTAGGTGCTAATGCACCCTCTATAGCCTTATATACAGTTTCAAACAACTCGTTAATTCTGACAGAATCATTAGATTCTGCTACTAAAATCTCTTGTTACTTATTAAGTTCCTCATTAATTTTAGCATCTTCTATAGCTTTTTATATAGGATTTAAGGGAGTTTTAGTATCTAATAACAAAAGAAAAGAGTTAATTTTAGAGAAATAAGACATTTTCTAAGAAGAAAGGAAGTATTTCTTAATTTTTCTAAGGCTTATAGTGTGTGGAAAATAATTAGAAGGTTTTTAGTAAAAATAAGGTGCGGGGTAAGTCCTTTATTAAAGAAATCTAAAAAATAATTAGCGTTTATAGAAAAAACCGCTAATGCAGCCATTTTCGCTACACAAATCTAAAATTAAATATCTAAAATTTTGAGATATTTTTAATGAAATCTCTAAAAGTTCTATTATTGTAATTGTTTTTCTTAATATGGCTCTATCAAAAAGAAAAAAGCAGTAGCTTAATCGGGGTATAGGAGGAACCTCGGGTTTAACAAGAAATAAAGCTCAAGATGCTATAGTTACTGTTTAAAATAAACGGCTTCTTAGGTTTGCTAAGGAATTTATTTAATCTAGAAGAAGAACATATAAAGAGATTACAATTTATAAGGAAATGTCAGTATAACCGTAAAGAGAGTATATCCTTAATAGAAAAATATAATTAATTTCTTTAGGCAAGATAAAGGAGAAACGGTGCGGTTTCTTAAAGAATCTGATATAAAGGATATTAATCCTCTAAGAATTCACCTACACTATGCAAATGATCTTTGAAAATACCAAAAAATGCCTTTATTTTTTGGTCCCTCTAAGACCCACTCTTATACTCTCTTAGTCTCCGAGAATTCCTCTAATATATCTCAGCTGTATTAAGAAAAAGATCGCGCTTTGCCTCTCTAAGCAGAGGTTACTATTTAAAGGCAGAATTCATTTAATTTTAACTTAAATATTAAAACTACTGGAGATTTTACTTTAGTACAGTGAGGTCTTTAGGAGACTTTCTTAGAACTTATACGAAATCCATCTTAGTCTAATATTTAGCACCTTAACTAACCTTAAGTATTAACCTCGATTTTCTAGTTAAATGCCCTAGAATCTTCGCTGCTACTCTAAGAAAACCACCGCCCATCTAGGGAAATTACTATAAATAGAACACTACTAAAGTTCTTAAATAAGGATATTATATGGCCACATGGAATTATTAGTTATACTAACAATATTTCTTAATTATTTTATAATTGGCACTACTCTTTACTTATAAAAGTAAAAGGTGTTCTAATTCCATTAAAATATTGGGCTTAATTATACCGTGGCGTAGCAAAAGAGTCTTGGGAAACCTTAAAAAAGGGCTATTTAGAGCAAAAGGTATTAATATATCTAATTTATATTAAAAGCCCTACTTATATTTACTAATTATACTTTATTTTATAGACTATTATGTTAATATATAGCATGTATTCTAGTGAAACTGCTTTTTAGGAGGACTTTTCTACGGTTAATAAGAGCTCTAAGCAGAGTAGGCGTATAAAATGGATGGAAATAGTATTAAAAGCTCGGTTAAAATATCAAACAATTAATACCAAGGATGCTGCAAGGGCAAGAGCTAAATATTAAGGAAAATCGCTGGGTTTTAACAAAGTTTTTATGTATTAAAAAGGTTCAAAGGTGGAGGTATATAAGAGTAATTACCAAATTGCTCGAAAATACCAAGAACTTAAAGGGGAATCTTGGCCTTGGGATAATAATAATCTTAATTAGCGCAATAAAACGATAAACCCTTTTTACGGTTTTGCTTCTCGTTTTTTCCAATAAATTATAAATGCGCATTTAGAATTTATGATAAGATTTAGTATCTACTATATTAAAAAAATTCGTGCCTACAGCGCATGCTCGCTTTTAGAAATTTTAGTATATAAGGCCGGATTCCCAGTAGCACCCCTTAAGAATAGTTACCTTTACTACTAGACTGTTACCGGACGGTTACTAGACGGTTACTTTTCGGTCTTAAAGAAGCTTCAAGCCAATTTTACTAGTAATTATATACCTTTGGAAACCTGGCGCTAGGTTCTATCATAATAGTCCGTTAAGTACTAGAAAAAGAACCAAACGGTAATTTTTTTCTTAGAAAATCCATAAAATGCGACATATTATCTTATACTTTTAGAGTATGTGTAACTCCGCACCCTATCTTATGTTGAGGCGTACTAGGTATTTCTAGGCATTAACTAAGCCGTATATAGAATTTTGCTAACTTTTCCGAGAAAGGGGCTTATCTTTGGTGGCAATGTTGAGATTTGGCCTAAGCGCGCGTGGCCCAGGCGGTCTAAGCCCGCTTGGAGGTCGGACTGTTACTTTTCCAGTTTGAAGGTTCACTTCTACTCTATTCTTTTTTATAACACATCTATAAGTATTAGAATCCCTATTTTATCTCTTTTAATAATACTAATATCCTATAGTATTCTCTCGCAATAGCTTATAGTCGTACTGCGCGTCCCTAAACTAGCGGCGGTATTATCCCTCTTTTAATAGCACACTAGACTACCTCTATTACTCCTATAGTTCTCTAAAGTACTACCGTTATTATATTTACGCGCTTACGCTAGATATAGCCTATACCTATAAAATACCACGCTTTAGCAAGAATAAATCCAAGTGTTTTTATTATCGCCGCTAAAGGACCTATATTTTGGTATTTTCTATTCTATTCTCTAAATTTCGCTAATTATATTAAATACCCGCTATTTATACGTATAAGATTTATAAGCTTTAGCGCGCTATTAGGGATTTCCGTTTATATTAGAATAGTAAAAGACGGGGATAGAAGGTATTTTCCATTATTTATAGCCTCTTTTATTTAATAAGGGTTTCTACTATAAAAACGCAATAATTTCGGATATATAGTGTCTAGGAGCGTGTCTATAAGCAGCTTACTCTTATAAATAATAATATTCGCACTCTTACGTAGGCATTTCTAGCTAGGTAAGTCTCTTTAGTAATATATTTAGGAACTATACTAAGTTTTTAGCTAACGGCTTTCTAATTCCTACTTAAATACCAATTTAGAACCTAGGGATAATACTAAGAATAGTAATAAAAGTAAAGGGGAACGTTCTTCTTGCTGATCTCCCGCCTATAGTAGTCTATCTAGTTCCTACCGCTCTAAGGAAAATATTAGTAAGAGTACTAATACTTCTAAGGGAGAGAGTGCTAATAATACTACTAATAATAACGTTAAGATAAAGGAGGAGGCTCCTATTGCTACTACTAGTATTTAAGTTATTATCTTATTCTCTCCTTCTTTTTATAAAATAGCTTTATATAGTACCTCTCTAGTACCTCCAGGATGCCTTAATACTAGAAATTAACTTTATACTTTGGGGATACCTTTACTCTAAGCTTTAGTAACAGTTTATATAGAAGTAGTGTAATAAAGCCTTGTGGGAAATACTACGGTAAACTTATTAATAGGTTGGGTATATAGGTAAATAAGAAGTTAATAACATAAATATAACTAGTAGAGTGGTTACCTAACGGATTAACTCTAATTCTATTCTAAGATTTACTATTAAGAGAAAAACTATTTAGGTAGGGACTATAGTTCTTTAAATATATAATTGTAAGGTAAGGATGTGGATAGGGAGCTCAATGATGGAACAATAGGGTATATTATATATACAGACGAATCCTTAAGGGAAAAGGAGGAGTCTGTGTGCGAGGTAGGAAGGGTTTTCCCTAGGCATATGCCCTGTATGTGTCTTATAGGCGAGTTATCCCTAAGTTGCCCTAGGGTCGCCTATACTTTGCGGCTATATAACTATCTACTTAGGTTTTACCTAATAATGCCCCCCCCTTTAAAAGGATTGTCCCCGATCCTTTATATACTTAAGCCTTAATAAAACCCCATAAAAAAACTTAATAAGGAAAAAATTTGGAGGGGAAAGAGCGTCTTAATTTTGCGCATAGAGGGATAGGTAATATACATGTGCGGCATAAAGATATTAAGGAACTTTAACCGGCTGTTAAAGTTGTCTAATTGGTTAGATTTACCTTATTAAGACTCCCCCGTATTTAACCAAGCCAGTAGTGATTTTATATACCCGGCATAGAAAATCCTAATTGGTCCATTTAATGGGTAGAGCCTATAGAGCTTAATACTATTGCCTAAATTTAGTAGACTAGAAATATTCTAAAGCTCGCTTATATAGGCAGGTCGCTGGTACCTCGCAGGTAGGTTATAGGTTATTTATATATAGCCAGATTTATGGACGGTAAGGCTATATGCCTATTAAATCCGCTGCTGACCCTGCTTTAGCCTTACGCTATACTAGCGTAGCGCCATATATACTTCGCGGGTAGGTTATAGGTTACTTATATATAGCCAGATTTATGGATGGTAAGGCTATATGCCTGTTAAATCCGCCGCTAACCTATGCTTTAGCCTTGCGCGTTATCTGCATAGTATATATATAGAATAGTATATAAGTTGTTAGTATAGGTTACTGCTAGTGGGTCACTAGTAGGTCTTAGACCCTAGTTAAGTAAACCTATTCTCTAATATAACAATTTGCTAAGCTAGTATAGAGTAATGGACTAGGTCTATAAAGGGTGCTTTCTAAATCAAGCTTTATTATTAGCGTACGCTGTAGCCTCGCCTACGAGTTGCTGGCATAGCTAGGTTGTATTAGAGTGTGGCTTATATAGGATCTTAATAAATCACGTTTTACCCTATATATATGCCGCAGTTCTTACTATAAGCGTTAGCTTGTTCTTTGATCCCTTAAAATATCCTCTACTCCGCTTTTATGTAGGTTATATCTTAGCAGCAGCGCTTGCTTTTTACCTACGCTTTAGCTGCGAGGCTAGGGTGTTCTGCTTGCGGTACTTATCTAGCAGTTATTAACAATTCTTAAGTTCTATCTTGTATTTCTATTTATTATACTTATTTAGCTATTCTAGCCATTTAATAAGGTACTATGGTTGTCTAGTATAATCCTAGTAGGCAATAATTGCTTCTACTTCCTAGCTACCTTCCTTAAGCTCTTTTACTGCCAGGGGTTAAAATCTAGGGCGTGACTTATAAGGCTCTAGTAAGGAGATATAAAAGACTGGGTAAAGCTGTACTATAGTAGGTGGGAGCTCTAGCTTATATACTTGCTACCCTATATGCTTTAAGATCTAAAATGGTCCTATAAACTTACTGTTAAGCTTCTTATAGGGACGTTTTATATAGATATTCTTAAAAGAGAGCAGGACTCATTTACTAATAGTAAAATGCTTGGCCAGATAGTAACAATTATAGTATTTTGCCTAAAGCTATTAGGCGTACATTATCAATACTACCGCTACCTTATATGTGAGGCGTAGGCGCTATAGGTGCGTCTTTATAAGTTTAACATTTGTTAACTTAGACCCCTCTTTACCTTGCTAGGCGTCTTGGACGCCGTCTGGAACTCCATCCAGGACGTTTAGTAGCTAGCTATAGGCGAGCTTAATAGGGGAACGCTTTATTATAGTATAGACCTTAGAGTTATAGGTAAAGGCTACTTTATTAAGTAGAAAGGCCTAATTAAACTATTCCTAGTTTATAAATATATATAGGTATGCCTTAAGCTCCTAGTTTTAACATTCTATTTAACTATCTATCTATAGGTAGAATACGGTGCTAAGCTTATATTAAATGTGTAGATAGTAGCATATAGTGCTTTAGTATTCGCTTATAAACACGCTACCCCTATTAGAGACGATATTATCTAGAGGCCCTATTTATATAAAGACTCTAAATAAGAGTTCTACGAGTTTCGTAGCATTAATTATCTTACGCACTAGATAGTAGCACACTAGCTTTATAAAACAGTCTATAAGGATAAGAACGGAGTTATACTCTATGCCATTAAAAGTCTTGGACTTAGGGAGATCTATAATGAAGTTAAGTAAGTAATATTACTAGGCTTGGGTGGGGACCTAGAGAGGCTGCAGCTTGCTATAGGGTTTATAACAGCACGATTTATAGCATTAGCAGGCATTATAATTATCCAGGTATTCGCGGAGATCTTTAGTGAGGCCGTCCTAAGCGTACTTCCGCACAATTACCTTGTAGGTATGGTTAAATCTATAATAGCCACCTATAGGATTATCATAATTCCGCTTAAGAATCTCCTATCGCAGTAGTATGTAATTTGGCACCTAGACCTTATTATTTTACCTTAGAAGTCCTTAATTATTAAGGGTATAGTCCTTATTACTAGCAGGAACCTATCCCTAGGTTAACTAATTATATATAGAGCATGTAAAGGCGTCCCTTTCTTATACTCCGCGAACAAAATTAACTAGTAACTTGGGGGGGTATTCTATAAACGCCGTTTTAACTAAAGTAGCTACTACTACCTCTTGCTGTGGCATAAGACTCTGCGTAAAGTTGGTGCTAGCGAAGTAATATATAATATATAGGTAACTCGCTGGGTTATTATAGGGGACTGTTGCCTGGGCTAAGGGATCTTCCCTAGGGTTAAACGCTATTAGGCTGGTTAAGGAGGTCTTAAAGAGAATGGCAGGATACCCTAGTCCGCTGGCGCCATATTTACGAGGGTCGCTCGCATGCTACACATATGCTACTTACTGGTTTGGTATAGTAGCACTAGGGCCGCCTATAAGGCCTATAACCCGCAACTTTTACTGTAATATAGGTAGCATAGCATTAAGGACTATCCTCTTACTACCATCTTTAAAGCCTTTAGCATAATCTAGGCGCCAGGATAGTGTATTAGCGGGATTTACTTTACCTAGCTTATATTTAATCTTAAAATTAAACTTAGCCAGTTTCTTAGTGTACTAGGCCTGGCGAGCAGATAAGCTCTTTATGGTTATAAAGTACCTAAGATTGTTATAATTGTAAAGCATACGCGTTATATATATAGTGTGCTTAAGGTAGTAGCGCCACGTCTTAAAGTATTGTACTATAGCGAGTAGTTCCTTATTATGCGTATTATACTATACTTTTGGGCTAGTAAGCTTCTAACTGTAATAAGCAATTAGGTACTAGTAGAGTTAATCTCCCTACCTAAAAGGCTGCAGAAGTATACCGCCATAGGCGTAATTAGAAGCGTTAGTAATTACTATTAGGGGTAGATTAGGGTTAAAGTAGCAAAGTAGAGGAGCCTATATAAACGCAGCGCGTAGCTTATAAAATGCCTGCTAAGCGTTGTTAGGCCAGGACTAGGGTTGATACTATTTAATAGGCCCTTTCTTATACTTCTGCTTCTTTTTCTCCCTATTTAATATTAGGTCGTAATATACCTGTGCAAGATGTATGTGTAGGGGGTATACGATATCCAAGTAGTTCTAGATAAATCGCCTATAGAAGTTGGCAAAGCTAAGGAAGACCTAAATATCCCTATAGAACTTAGGCTTAGGCTATTCCTTAATAGCTTTTATATGGGCAGGATCTATTATAATACTATTAGGTATAATGATAAAGCCTAGGAACTTAACGTTTTTAGTGTAAAAGATATATTTTAATAGTTTGGCGTATAGGCCCTAAGCGCAAAGCTATTGTAGTACCTACTTAATATACTTAATGTGCTTATCCTTATTATTTAAGTAGATAAGAATATTATCTAGGTAAATTATATAGATGGTATCTACTAGGGTCCCTAAAGCTTTTTAAATATAGCTTTAGAAAGTTATAGGGGTATTAGTAAGACTAAAGGGCATTACTAGGTACTTAAAGTGACTATAGCGTGTTTTAAATACGGTCTTCCATTTATCTCCCTTTTTAATGCGAATCCTATAGTATGTATTACAAAGATCCAGCTTTATAAATATTTTCGCATAGCTAAGCCTATTAAAAAGTTCGCTGACTAGCGGTAGGGGGTACCAGTTTTTAATTGTAATCTTATTTAGGCGTCTATAGTTAATATATAGCCATATTATACCTTCTGCTTTTGGTATAAAGAGGATAGGCGCTCTAGTAGGTAACTTGCTAGGCCTAATCCAGCCCTTCTTAAGAGCACTCTCTAAGTACTCCTATAAGATCTGCAACTCTTTCTATAAGAGGTTGTAGATAGGCATCTACGGTGGTATTTTACCTTCTTCTAAGTTGATTATATAGTTATACTTAGAGTTCTAAAATAGTATACTTGCTAGCTCGTTAGAGAAGATATTAATATCCTCTTTATATATATCTAGTAGGCTAGGGTCTACAGAGGTTGAGGCGACTATTGTGTAGTAGTGTGCTTTTAGGAGCTAGTGAAGAGAAGGGTGTGGCCGACATACGTTTTATAGGTATGCTCGCACTAAGAGTATATATAGCTCTGCTATAATATACTTAATGGTTTTGGGGTTTTAATCACCTCCCCCCTAAGTTAAGGTAATCTATACTAGCACTAGAGGGTCTCTATAGGTACTCGCTGCTAGTAATAATAGGTCCTCTATTATATTTATAACTGGTATCTCTATGTCTGGAGGGTCTGTATAGGTACTCGCTACTAATAACAACAGGTCCTCTATTATATTTGCAACTAGGGTAAAGAGGGAATCTTCTAGCTATAGTGAATAGACTATTTCGCCAGCCTTAATGTCTACTAGGAGCGTATTAAGGGTGACTATTTAGAGGCGTTTAGGGTCTGAAGTACCCTAGACAAATTATCTAGATTAAAAGCTAATTAATGGATCTGCTTTCGCGAGCCAATCCTATCTAAGAACTATATTATAACTATTAAATAAGCTACCCTAAAAGGTCTGGGGGCTAATAGTATAAGGGGTACCCTAGGAGTTGCTAGTGGTAACTATTAGATTATAAGCATCCTAGATTATTATCTGGTTGCTATTAAGGAAACATATAATAGGTTTATGTGAATATAGCATGTAGCTTATAGGCAGGTTAAACCTATAGATAATGTTTTAGTTAATAAGGTTAATTTAGCACCCATTATTGTATAAGTAATATAGGTGGACTTTACCCTGGGGCGTATCCATTATAATATATACCATAATGCATTTCTTCTCTCCCTCTATGTTAGGCCCTAGTTATAGTTAAAAGAGATACGCTACTAGGGCTTTAGGTTTTCCGAAAGCTAGCCTAACTTATCTTTACTGGCTTACTTTTAGTGTTCTTTGCGGTGGTTACTTATAGGTCTCTTTTAACTTGTATGTGTAGCGCTAGTGTCTAGGGGGTCCCCTAAGCCCTCTAGCTTTTAGGTGTTCTCTCTAGATATTTGCTTAAAGCGTTGCCCTTTTTAGGTTCTGTTCCCTAAACCTAACTCTATAGAGCCTATACTGCGACCGCGCTTTATATATAATGATTTGCCGCTGCCGCTTACGCGGTCTTCCGCAAGCTTTATAGTATTAAGCAATTGCTCTATATAGCGGATTTTATTAAAAAGGTCCTTAGCGGTTTTTACCTATTAGGTAAAGTTCTGGCAGAAGAGCTCTACTTATAAGTAGGCTGGGAAATATAAGAACTAAAAGTCTACCTATTGCTTAGGATTAATAAAAGGGGTATATAAGAAGAGGTCCTCTAAGCTATGTATATGGGCTAGAAAGACGTTAAACCTCTAGTTCTCTTTTATAACAGCTGTATAGTATATAATAGCGTTATTAAAGCGTCTTATTATAGGGTTCCTAATCTAGTCTTAGACTATAGTCTTAAACTTATTCTATAGTAAAGGACCTTTATCTTTAGTGCCTAGCCGGCGATAAACTAGTTAGGTGATTATCTTCTCTTTTATAAGACCTTTAATGGCCTAGCGTGTACGTCACTTATAGTTATTGTCAGCGTTATTAACCTTAAATCGGTTTTTAACTGCGGCGATCCAGCAGTTAAAATGCTGTTTAGTAGTACTGCTAATATTAGGTGGTGACTTCTTGACTAGGGCGTTAAGATTTATTTGGCGTATACGTTCGCCATATAACTTATGCTCTTTACTAGAGAGGCAACAGGAGGGCTTTATTAAATTGATAATGCTCTATAAGTTAGCTATTTTCTTAGCCAGCTTATCTAGCTCCTTTATATTAGCAGTATTTGGTAGAACACTGGTAATTTTGCTAAGCTTCTGTTAAGCCTAGGTATATAAGTTAAACTAGTCTCTAGCGTTTATAGGTAGCTAATCGTTTTAAGGTTTAGAAGGTAGCTTAGATTCTACTAGTATATTTCTAGCGGTTTCGTCTGCACTAGATCCTAAGTCGTTTAGCGGTTATATTATTAGCGTATTACTATTAAGTATAGGCGTCGGTTTTCTTTTTGGAGGCATTATAGAAAAATTAAACCGGCTATCCTTTTAAGGGGATTGGTAAGGATTTAAATGTAAGGTGAGGATGTAAATAGGGAGCTTAATGATGGAACAATAGGGTATATTGTATATATAGATAAATCCTTAAGGGAAAAGGAGGAGTCTATATGCGAGGTATATATAGGAAGGGGTTTCCCTAGGTACGTGCCCTGTATATGCCTTATAGGCGAGTTACCCCTGAGTCGCCCTAGGGTTGTCTGTACCTTATGGCTATATAACTATCTACTTAGGTTTCACCTAACAATAATACTATGCCTAAGAGATATACTAAGTACGTTGGTATGTTAGTATATTAGTGCGTCCCACTTAATTAGCTTAATAAAGAGTAAATTACTATATAGTTAGAGCTGTAACCCTTTCTAAAGAAGTGGACTTAAAATCCGTATATTATATAATATAATAATGCAGAATTATTCTAGAATAGGATATAGCTTAACCGCTATAACTTTTGCTAGTTTATAAACTTTATAGAAACTTATACTTAACTAATAGATCTAGAGCCCTTTAAAAATAAGAATAGTAGTATCTATAAAAAGGAGAAGATTGGATTTATCTAGGCTAAAATTAAGCTAGTAATTTGTTATGAAATAAAGCGCATAAGAGCCCTATTGTAGATTACTATATATACGGATTTTAAATAAGTGGTTTTAAATGCTAAGAATATAGTAAGGAACTAGACCTCTTTTAGTAAAAAGCTATGTTAGGAAAAAATTTACCAGCATTTAATTTTACTTTTCTGCTATTTTAGCATTTTCTAGCATTTAGCAGCTATATGCGGCCAAATGCGCATTTATAACTAAGTACTAGCCTTTAGCTGCTAAATGCGGCATTTATAATTAAGTCTTAGCATTTAGCTACTAAGTGCTAACTATAAGATTACTAAGCATATATAAAAGTATAATTTTAATAATTTTTAATAATTTTATATTTTATATATATTTTTTTAATATTACTACATGAAGCTCTATACGAAGCTTTGCATAAAGCTCTATATAAAGCTCTGCACAAAGCTTTGCACGAAGCTCTGCACAAAGCTTTGCAGAAGCTCTGCACGAAGCTCTACACGAAGCTCTGCACGAATCTCTGCACGAATCTTTATACGAAGCTCTGCACGAAGCTCTGCACGAAGCTCTGTACGAAGCTCTGCACGAAGCTCTACATATAGAGGCTCTGTACGAGGCTCTGCACGAAGCTCTATACGATGTCACGGCACTGACCTGACGCGTTGTTATGACTTGGCGTTGTTATGACATAAGCATAGACCTGACCCCTGAGCACTGACCCTATACGCACGCGTACATATATCCTGCTTCACCTCCTGTATATAGCTCTTTACACAACATCGTTTGTTAATTATACACAGTTACCTTGTAATTCGTACCTTGACAGTCGGCATGTACTATGACATACACAAAGCTCTACGTACAGAGGCTCTGCACGAGGCTCTGCGCGAAGCTTTGCGCGAATCTCTGCGTATGGAGGCTCTGTATTAGGTCCCCGCTATATTCCCAATAGCCTCTACACGTGCCCCTGCTAAGTATACCCCCTATATAGTCACCTTATTTTTTTTTTACCTATCCTTCCTTCCTTACATCCTCCCTACTAGGGAGGCACCAGAGCAGCAGCTAGTAGAGGACCGTTACCAGAACTAGACGACCGTCGCCAGAACTAGACAACCGTCGCCAGAACCAGACAACCGTACCAAAACCAGACAATAACCGTTCAAACAACCAGCCAGCGAACACTACAAACGATTTAATTAATCAATCAATTGAATTGAACCAGAGCTCTAATATCGGCCCGTTACCAAATTAGAGCCTTTAATCGGGCCGACCCCTCTCCTAAATTGAATCTAACACTAACACAGGCAGGTAGGTAGGTAGGTAAGCAGGCAGGTAGGTAGACAAATAGGTAGGTAGGCAGGCAGGTAGGTAGGTAGGTAGGTAGGCAGATAGGTAGGTAGGTAGGTAGGTAGGTAGGTAGGTAGGAAGGTAGGTTGGTTAGTAGGTAGGCAGGTAGAAGAGAACCGTTGCTATATTATATTAAATTATCTAAAATAATATAATTTATTTTGCACCAACTGCGCAGACTAAGCAAATACTATTAAGTGTATGGGATAAGTAATAACCGCGTAGGAAGAGTAAGATATATAAAATGCGCAAGAAGGGCATTATATATTAATTGCGCATTAAGTGCAAAAAAAGCTTAATGGGGTGGGGGTACTACTTACCTAGGTAGCTGCAAATGCGCAATTAGCTGCACTACATTGTTAAATGCGGCATTATGCCGCACCTTAGTCGATACCATACGCTACACGTTACAGTGCGCGAAATGCGCATTTGGCCGCCAAATGCTGCCAAATGCTGCCAAATGCTGCCAAATGCTGCAAAAATGCTGGTAAATTTTTTCCTGACGTAGGGGGTAACTAAAAGCATAGGCACTCTAGTAGTAATATAGGGTAGACCCAAACTTTAAAGAAGCTATTCTTAAAGAGAAATCCAGAATAATTAAAGTAGGGTAAGATATAGAAGGAAAGACTCTTTATATCGCTATTAAGATAGAAATAGCACTCCCTATAGACAAGGTATGTTAGTTTTAAGTACTATATAATAGCGACGCTAAAATTAATCTTATATAATATAATTTAGTAAAAGAGTATAAGCTTATTCTATTGCTAAGGTAGTAAAAACCTACCATAGGGCTTTTAAATAAGTATTAGATTAAACTATATAGTGCCTATAAGCTTATAGTATTAGTAACTAATATATATAACTATACCAAGGTAGTTAGTCCGCAACCCTTTTAGGCGGCTAACTTTATTTTTAGATACCCTTAGCTTATAGAAGTAGATTTTAAAATACGCTTTAAGATAAGAACCTTTAAATAGTGGAACAATAAAGAATTAGAAGGGTGTATTTTACTAATAAGCTTAAAAGATATACTAAAGATATAGCTCTAGAAGAAATAGTATACGCTTTATACCTAAAGGAGTATTAAATCTAACCCCTATTTTATAGCAAGATAGGTATAAAGCCTAGTATAGGTAATAACCCTTCTGTAATAGATACCCTATAGGGAACTACTAGATAGGTTACAAAGATACTATAGGGAGGTAGCGATCTTAAAGATTTTATAAGATATTTCTACTATTATAGGTTACTCTAGCTTAAGTAATATATAGAGAATATACTACGGCACCTTAAACGCTATATTAAAGAATTTCTTACCCTCTACTAGCTACTGTATAAAACTATTTAACAAATAGTAGCAACTATATATAAATAGCTATTATAGCGCGCGATACTACCTATAAGTGTTATAAAAGGGCTCTAGGATCTACCTAATAATATTATTATTGGTCACACAGGGTGACTTACCAATAACGACTACTTAAGTAGGTTACAGTAATGTTGGTTAATATGCTTAATAATATTCTAGAATCTAAAGAAGGATGAGGAACCTATAGTTCCTCACTACGCTAGTGCCGTGGCGACACATAATAACTACATGCCTTATTCCCGATACTAGTAACCTTTCTTTTATAGTTGCTATCTATATATAAATAACGCAATTAAGCTATAATAGTGCTAGCACCCACTATGTTACCGCATTTTGCTGTATTCTGCCGTATTCTGCCAGCTATAATATTCTACTAAATTCTGCCAGCCATATTCTGCCAAATTCTACCAGTTATATTCTGCTAAGTTCTACCAGTTATATTCTGCCAAGTTCTGTTAGCCATATTAGCGCCTTAGCGGCCCTCACTATATCTCTTACTCCCTCTTAACTTAACCTTTAACTTATACACGCAGAGTATTTATATTAACGAATGTCTCTAGTGCCTTGTTTAGGTTTGCCTTTATTATTACATCTACTAGGTTATCTTGGCCATTAATTTATTAAATCTTAAAGAGTTCTTAACGCTTATAGGATTGCTAAAGTGCTATAATATTAATTATAAGGCGCTTCTCCTTTATAGTATTAAGCTTAACTAAATACTTATAGAGGGAATATAAGTTGGTGTATACGATTATAGGGATAATAGAAAGTTTGAGTTAATCTATAATTATCTTTAGGGTAGTTCTAATTGCGATTGCTATATTAACTCCGCTAACTATTCTATATATCTCTAACGCTAGAACGCTTTAAGTGACGTGTTTACTTTTAGTTAAGCTCTAATAGATAAGATTGCCGTAGATTATAAAGTTATTCTCTCCAGTAGATTTATTCGCGATAATAATCTTATATCCTAGCTAGGAGCTAAAATCTTTATTATTTGCAAATAATTTATTAATAAATACAAAGAGCTTGGCGGTGGGAAGATTAATAGGTACGTAGAGTAGTCCCCAATTAAGATAGTTTATTTGCTAGAAAAGACGCTTATTTAGGGTAAGAACGTTATCCCTAGTTAGTTCCTGGTGCTAAGCAGTAATAGAGAGATTAAAGAAAGCCTTGGGTTAATAAATAGAAGCAATATAAGCTCCACAAGCACGTTGCTCTACGTATCCTTGTTTTAGAGAATTAACGTTAACAACGTCGATCTTTTTGCCTTGACCCTTCTGGCGTAAAGCAATAGAATCCTTGTTTAGGGAAAGAATACATCTATTAAAGAGTAATAGTATTATTAAATTAAGCTTTTCCTTTGGCTTTGCTATTAGATTTGCCTTTACTAGCTCATCTTCTTTAAGAGCTAAAAATTAGTTGTCTCCTAAGATAATTGTATTATTAGTTTATATGCTAATAATTCCAAATAGGGTTCCTATAGTTATAATAAGAAAGCATGGATTAAATATAGAAGTAGTTATTAAAAGTTTCTCTTTATAGTGCTTACTGTAGGTAGCCTACTAATAAGTTCCTACCTTTATAATTCTATATAATGGCTTAAGTATAACTATAATTATATCCTTAGGATATTAGTAGCGAATTTACTCTAAAAGGTATACTAATATTAAGCGCTAAAGGTGCGTCTCTAATTAGGTATAGGCCTAAGTAATATCTTATAAATAAACCGCCATTCTATTCTTTATTAAGGAGGGAGCTAGTATAATAATAACCCGCTAACTAGCTTGTTAAATTATAGAAAATTGCGTAAGAATTACCTCCTTACTATTATTGTTATAACCTTAGATAACAAGCCTTAATTTCTTAAATAGGGCGTTAGTAACTTTGCCCTTAATCTTATTAACTATTCTTAACTTAAAGATACGAACTTTATTAAACTTAGTAGGGTTATACTTCTTAAATTTAAAAACTCCTCTTATAATAAGACTATTAATCTCCTGCTTATTAGATGCTTGGAAAGGAGCTCTAGGGATTATAATATAACCTTCCTTTTAAAGCTATTTTACAAGCTTAAAGTCAGCCTTCTCCTTAGCTGTTATAAAGGCTATTAATAACTCAACTCCATTCTTAATGGCGGTAACGAATTGCTCTTCAAAATTAATAAGGTGTTGGCGATTTTGTAATCCCTTTAGGCGGCCTCTACCGCGTCATAGTTGCGGCATATCTACTATAATTATATTAGGATTGTAGCCGCCTTCTAAAGCACGTTAATTATAGTTCTCCTTTAGGGCATTTTCTAGGGCATCCTATAAAGGCTTAAAACTGTTATCTTTATAGTAAGGCTTAATAACAGTTAAACGGAATTAAGTGGGTCCATAAGGCATCTAAATAGTATAAGTTTAACCATTAATTGCAATAAGTTAATATAGGCCTAACTATTCTCCCTTTTTATACTATACGCGTACCTTAAACTAGAGTGACAGATTAAGCGTAGTTAAGGTATTTAGGCCATTTCTTATTTCTAGTGCGTTGTTAACCTAGTATATAGCATAGAGACGTTGGACCTCCTTTATTGCTTTGCGAATAGCCTTAGCCTATTATATAATGGAGGGAGATAGTGGAGAATTATTAGTTATTTAAGGGTAGGCGCCAAAGACTAGTAATATAGGTATAAGTCTATCTAGGCTAGCAGAATCGTTAATAGCTTTAATAGCTATTTATAAGGTAAGTTTTTTACTAGCATCCTCTAGTTTTAAAGAGATAATATTATATACGCGGCGTAATGGCGTGTAATATCGCTCTACTTTTCTAATACTATTATATACCTTAATAGGGACTTCCTTGACCTCAATTGCTATTGCCTTTATCTATTATTAAAACTCTATAAATAAGAAGTTCTTTCCTATATTATAGACGATTTAGTTAGGGGGTCCTTAATAGATATTAATCTAGCATAATTAAAGGGTATTCTATGCGTTCCTAGCTAATATATCCTTTAAGAAACATGCGGCTTAGAAGGAAGTTAAGAAGTTAACAACTTAGAGTACTAGCTTGCCGCTAAGATATATAACGTTAATAATAATATAGAAGTTGAAGTTGTAGTTATCTTTAAGGGTGAACTTAAATTGGCTAGGGGACTTCTGGTTTATTTAGTGGTAATAGCAGTACTTTATAAGATGCTTAATTGCCTTAACCTTAACTTTATAGCCTACTTGCTAAAAAACCCTAAGTAATTAGTGAACGGATAGGTGGCTAAAATAATAGTGTAGTTAACGTAGCTTTAACTCAGTTAAGTGGCTTTAAGCAACGCTCTTTTTTAGTTAATAAAGGAGCAACTAGGGGTAACTGTCGGAATGTTAGTCATGTGACATAGTTACGAGACCACGAAGCGAGGCTAGCTAACCTAACCTTGGAGCAACCCCTTACTTCTAGACATCAATAACTACCAACTTCAACACCGCATACGTATCGCAATACAGTGATATTCATGCACGTTGATAAAGCAAGTATACCAATACTAATCAGTAGACGTACAGATCAGGAAATACGCAATAAGCTAGAGCTTAAGAACCGTACTAGAAACAGTACACGGATCGCCTAGCCTTGTCTATTTTAGTTAAAGGAGAAAGCTATATTACCCTCAAAGCTTAAGACCATGTATTAGCTTAACTGCTGACACGTCAGATCGCCTAGAGAATTGTATCTTTACTTAGAGAAGATTACGACCTCCCTTAAGCTTAAGAGAATTTGTACTAGCCTTACAGCCAATACAACAGATCGCTAAGAGAATCGCAGTCTTGCTAAGAATACTTTACAGGCCTAATGGCTGCAAAGGACGTATACACCCAAATACCCTTACCTTAATACCCTTACCTCAACGACCTCAACCTCGACCTTGACCTTAACCTTAACCTTAAACTACAATATATACAAGGACTAGTACACTGCTTTAAATAACAAAATAGATCCTAAATGGAAGGAGAGAATCGCCAGATATGGTTATGGGATTAATATAGCAACTGCCTTAAAGGAAGACCTGGAAGAATATATAGAAACGAAAATCTATAAGTATATATATAAGAACTTTATAGATTATACACTACGGTCGCTATTCTAAGAAGAATTTAAAGGCTTTACCATTAAGGACTTTAGAAAGATACGCTCTATTACTAGAGCAAAGCTCCGTACTTACCTACTCTAAAGAGGAGTATATGTCGCCATACACAGCAATAGATACCCACTTTATAAGGTTCTATATAATGTCCTTATAGAAGAGGAACCTTATAAATAGACAGATAAGGAAATTATAGGAGCTCTTAAGGAAGTCAGCCCTATAATTACAGTGGCACTATAAGAATAACTTAACTTGACACAAACAGCTCTGATATTAAATTAAGCTATAACCCTATTAATTATAACCTCTTTAGTTCCTACAACCCCCCCCTATAGCCTATTACCTTCCCACACGGTACTGATGCCTGTAAACCATTAACTACCTCCACTACCTCTAACGCCTGTGATTCAGTCTATAGCTACAGCTATAATACCTAGAACGCAAATACCTACCCCTATAACACCCCAACTAGCTATTGCATCTATACCCTAGCAAACTGCACCAACCGCCACCTAATAGTAAGCTGCACCTACCTCTACCCAGGATTAACTACTTACCCTCCTCACTTAACTTCTATAGACGCAGAATCAGCAATTATTGCCTATGGCAACTGCCTCTACCCTCCCTCTAGTAACCGCTCCTACCCCACCTAGTACTCCTCCTGCCTAGTATCTTCACCCTAGTACTGCCAATACCGACCCTGCTATGCACCTGCCTATGTATAGCAAAGAGGCAGCTACTATTACTAAGATCTACACGGACGACCAGAAGTATAATGGAGTAAGTAATAGCTTTAACTTTAAGTTAACTATCTTCTATAATATCTATAAGAGAGCTGGTCTACCTCCTAAAGGCTATATAACTGCATTCCTAACCATGCTAAAGGGACTTGCTTAGGATTACTACTATAATAGCAGCCTTTTAACTAGATTATTTACTGAGGCATATAACCACATGCGTTACTTCTTTAAAGGACCAGAGTACTATCGGAGAAATCTCACTAAATAGAACACCACCGACTTCTAAGGAATTATTAACAAGAACCCTAATAAGCAAATCTATTAGAGTTTCCAACTACTCCTTAATAAGCTCCTAAAATATTGCTATAGATTATACCTAGAGTTTCGTACAGACCTCTTCCTTATAAATAAGCTAGTCACTGCTTGCTAAGAAGTACCAGTATGCCATATTGCCATTTCTAACCCTTCTGAAGACCTCTCCTAGTTAATTAGCAAGTTGCAATCTTCTATAGTTGTATAGGAGAAGGAACACCCTTCCCAGGCCTTAATAAGACCGTCTTAAGGAGCCTACTTTACGGATTATACATACCGCCGTAATATCTATAACAACCGTGACCAAACCCGCTCCTATAGACAAAATACCGTCAGATCTATAAAGGCTAAGTGCTATATTTGCCAAAAGGAGACCTGCTGCTCATGGAAATATATAGAGGAGGAGCGGAACCGTTCTAGAGATAAGTATAAAAGATGTTTTAACAATAACAAGGGCCGCAATAGTAACTTTAAAGAACGCTTTAGACAATACACTATCTACTATAAAGGAGACGACAATAATAAGCATAACGAGACTTTTAAAGCTTTTGTACTAGACACAAACACTAATAAAAACACTAATAATAATAACAGCGAGGAAGAATTAGAAGACCCTAACGGCTACTACCTTATATTATTTAGGACTCTTACTATAGACAAAGCAACCTCTATAAGCGTAGAACTAGCCAATAAGGCTTACGCTTACTTACTTACTATAACCTCTATAGAACCTACTATGGAAACTAACCCGTTTAACTATAATACAACAACTGCCGCTTTATGCTATACTTCCACAGTATTTATAGGAATTATAATCAATACTAGTGCGTTAAAGAAGTCTATGGCCAGTTATAGACAATTCTAGGCACTATAGAACGCGGACTAATCCGTAAAACTTAATACCTTAACCAAAGGACAAGTTAACGTGTAGTTTGGCATTAGAATTACTACCTCTATTAAAACTATAGATGTTGTCACCCCTATAGGCAAGATACAGTTTTATATTATCTATATAGATACCCCCTTCTTGCTCTATTTAGCAGATATAGACAGACTCTAAATCTACTACAATAACCTTAGAAACGTTATTATCACTCACACCAAAAAAGTACCAGTAGTGCAACGGTTTAGCCACCTATTTCTCCTATAGAGCTTATTACTATAGTTATATTTATCTAAATCCTTTAACGCGAACCCCTGCTACTTAATAGATATAGAGCTACGGCGCCTGCATTGCCAATTTAGATATCCCTTAGTTAAGAAATTGCAAAAGCTACTCTACTATGCTGGCCATAAAACTAATAGAATGGCTATTAAGTAACTAACCAAGTTCTGCCACTACTATTAGAAGTTTAGCAAATTACTAGGCAGATTCCGCTTCACCCTATAAAACGATGTTAATTTTAACTATAATATCATCGTCGACATTATGTATATTAGCGGATCACCCCTTCTATATGTTGTTAATAAAGGAACGCGATTCCAAGCTAGTAGATAGCTATAAGATATTAGCGCTAAATACACATGGGACGTTCTATAGATGTGCTAGATTAATACCTACTTAGGGCCACTAGACCTAATTACCCACAACACCAAAAAGAACTTTATTAGTAAGGAATTCAAGCAATACGCCACCATTATAGGAATTAGTATAAAGGGAGTACCAGTCAAAGCATATAACTCCATTAGAATGGTAGAGCGCTACTATAGTCTATTACGGCGAGCCTACCAGATTATTATAACTAAAATCCCTAATATTAATAAGGAGATGGGACTCTAAATGGCGTTTAAAGTAATTAACGATTTAGCTGGCCCTAAAGGACTAGTTCCTATACTTCTAGTCTTTAGAGCCTACCCCCAAATGGTTAAATCCGATACACTATCCCCCACCATTATATAACGCGCTGCCGCAATTAAAAAGGCTATGGTAGAGATATAGAAGCTATAAGCTAAATAATAGATTGCTAATGCGCTAAATATGCGAAACGGACCTAATACTAATGCGATTTATAATCTCCCACTAAACTTACCTATTTTAGTCTGGAGAGAAGGAAACACTGGCCAAAGCGGCTATTAGGACGGGCCATTTACCTTACTTACTATTAAGGGTGAAACATGCACCATTAAGCTATCTAGCGGACCTACAGCCTTCCGATCTACGGTTATAAAACCCTACCTTTAAGCAACTAAATCGCAGGAGCAAATTATTGGACTAAAATCGCTACCTAAACCTCTACTTAGGTTAGCCCTTTTTAAGACTGTCTTAGAGAGACCTACTAAAGCTTAGCAATAACCCCTAAAACAAGGCAGAGGACGCCCTCGTAAATACCCTCTACTTACGGCTATAACTAATATTACTATCTACCTATAGGATAACAGTTAATTCAGTACCCAATTTAGCGCCTCCTAATAGAAGGAGCTTACTGGTCTACTTAAGAAGGGAGTTTTCGAGATTGTAAGACTTACGGATATACCATAAGGCGTATAACTCTTTAACTCGCGATTTATTAATAAGATTAAGAATAAGGGAACTAATAAAGCCTTTAAGAAATCCCAACTAGTTGTACAAGCTTATAACGATTTAAAAAAGGAACTAGTTCTTACTTAATTACTAACTATTTAACAAGTCAGCTAATAACTAATTCTCTATATCGCCGCCATAAAGCTTCTATAGGCACGACTTTACCTCTAAGATATTTTACAGGCCTACGTATGATTAACTACCACACTGAATTAAGAGTTCTACGTACAACCTCTGCATAAGCTGATTAAGTAACTTAGAATTAATAAGGCCTCCATTCTAAAGGTTGTAAAACCACTCTATAAAGTACCGGAAGCCGGTAACTACTGGTTTAAGATATATTACTTATATTATATCTAATAGTTACATATGGACTAGTCTATATACGACCTCTACCTTCTACAGAGTAACGAACCCTTTGGTATTATAGGCCTATAAACTAATAATACTCTATTCCTGGTAGATAAGACCTTTATAAATACAGAGCAAAACGAGCTGTATAAGGCCAAGTTTATGGCTAAGGAACAGGAATAACTTACCGTTAATACACCCATTAAGTTCAACGGTGGAGTTATTCAGCTACTAACTAATAGGAGTATTATGCTTACTTAGGAACGATAATATATAAACCTTAGTACAATTAGCACTAAGCTTGCTATAAGTATAGGATTAAAAGGAGCCATAAAAACCTTAACTCTAAAGGACTAGTATATCACTTAACGTGCTAGAGGTATATATATTGCTTTAGTATGCCAGCTAGAAGCCTTATTTAATTTATCCTTTACCACCTAAGTAATTAACCCTAATAAGGAAGACGCAAAATAGTTAAATAAGCGTCTAAACTGGCAAATTAAGAACGCTAATAGAGGTCTTAAGTTTGTTAAGTTAGATATTAAAACCCTACAGCTACTAGTATTTATAGATATATTATTTGCTAACAACAAGGACCTCTCTTTGCAGATCGGCTACGTCCTTGTACTAGCTAATGCTATAAAGAAGGCTAATATTATCTATTAGAGCTTAGTTAAGTGTAAAAGAGTTACTTAGAGCGTACTAGCTTTTAAACTCTACGGCACGGCCTACAGCTTTAACATTAGTGTTGCGATTAAGTCTACAGTAGATAAGATCCTACAAATTAACCTTTTACTTATGCTTTGTACTGACTTTAAGTCCTTATATAACTGTCTAGTATGACTTAGAACTACCTAAGAAAAACGCCTAATAATTAATATAATGTGCCTCCGGCAAGCCTATAAACGGAGACAGATTACGGAGGTAAAATAGATTAATGGAGAGGCCAACCCTACTAACGCCATAATAAAGGGAAAACCCTATACGGCTCTTTAATGGCTTATTAATACAAACCAAATCAACCTATAAGTTGTAGGATAGGTTAAACAAACAAACTTAGATTTAGCTTAGCGTTAGGTAACTAATTATAACGGTATAGACCCTAAATTTAACCAACTAATTAGGATTTTCCATGCCCGGTATAGAAAATCGCTATTGGCTCGCTTACCACTAGCGCCTTAGCGGCCCTCACGATATATCAACCTGCTACCCCTAACAACTCTTCTTCTTCTTCTCTTTCTTAGCGTAGTATCTCCGTAATACAGTATTTTATAGGCTTTGGTTTAGAGACATTTATACAAGCTGTAATATAGGTTATATAATTACGGACCTATAAAAGGAGCGTAGAAGCTATTATATATACGCTACAAATAGTCTAGAAGTAAACTTGACTTTAAAGTGTAGATTAGCCTTCTTTTTAGAGTTGCTTTAGTGTTGGAATATTAGTCATGTAACATGGTTATAAGACTATAAAGCGAGGCTAGCTAACCTAACCTTAGAGCAACCCCTTACTTCTAAACATTAATAACTACCAACTTTAACACCGCATACGTATCGCAATACAGTGATATTCGTGCACGTTGATAAAGTAAGTATATCAATAGTAACCCTATTTGCGTATAATAGGCACCTAACTATCTCCCTAAACAAGCATATTTTTAAGGTTATTAAGTTTGACGCCTAATTTATCTATATCTCCGATATAAAATAGAAACGGGGTATTTGCGGGAATAATATAGAAAGTGATATACCCTAAGGGGGTTTTGACCCTAATTGTGCCGAGAGAGATTATAGTACCCTTACTAAAACAAATTGTATATTGGCCTGCCGTTAATTAGTCGATCTAAATAGAGCTATTAAGCTACTAAAGAGCTGGAACTTAAGGTTCTCCTACTATAGATACTCCTACGGCTTTAGTATCTAGCATAATACTATAAAAGACGTTCGCCGAGTATCTATTATTAAAGGAGAATATAGAACTCTCCTTTAGCTTATTAAAGATATCTAACTTTATAATAGCATAGAGCGTAGATTGGTTATTAAGAACAGTAACAGTTTGTATACTATTTACCTTACCATACTTAGTAAAGTATTAGTTAGGAGAGTAGTCCTTAATTTCTATATCTATAAGAAGCTGTTTAGCCTTATTAGCCTTACCCTTAAGATCCTCTACGCCTTTATATTAAACCAGGAAGCTTTAAAAGTAGGCTATAGTAACCTTACAATTTCTAACATTTCTTATACTCTGGCGAAACTTATTATATGCCTTCTTTTACTTATTAAGAGAATGCCTAGTTGACTAGTAATTCGGTTTCTTATAAACATAGCACTTCTTCTAGCGATTACTTCGGAATAAACCTCTATAAGGACCTCTACCTTTGCCTTATAGTTATTAATTATACCCTCTACTATATTGCCTACCACGGCCACTATATATTCAATTAGTCTAGTTATAATTGTATTAGTCGGGCGGGTTAATTAAAGTAGGTTAAAGTTGGGCGTTAAATTGCTATACTTCTTAAGAGCGTAGAGTGGTATTAATAGAAGATCTTAATTAAGCACACACTCCTTTATAAGTATTTGCAGGATTAAAGAGAGTAAGGTTATATTCTCTAACGCCTTAGTATACGCTAATAACTTAATCACATAGGCTGAAATCCTCTTAATATAATTTGGATAAACTATACTAAATTGTCTAAAGTTAATTAAAGAGCTTTTAAAGATAATTAAGCCAAGGGACACCTAGGTTTATAGTAATAATCCTTAAAAAGGTAGTCTCTCTCTATTTTAATATATACTGCTGCTTATTCTCTTCTGTTTTAAAATGGTATCTTAACTTATATATTATACGGTTAAAATTATATCCTTTTCCTACCAAACGATTATAATAGAAGGTACTAGCTCTGCCCTTAAGTATAACGGAATAGGCGTTATAGTATTTATTAGACTCTATTTCTACCTTCTAGCAACAGTTATAGAAGATACATAGTTTCAAATTAAGAATATTATATAATTCCCCGCTAAACTTCTTCTCTTAATCCAAATAGAGCTTTGCAAGCTCTGTAAGCAATTTTAAACTGCCTCCAATTTAAGATTAAGATAGAGGAAGTAGGAGTTGCATTACAGGCTATAGTGGGAATATAGGTCTAGTTAGTAGGGTCTAAAGGCTGTTAGATCGCGAAGTAGGGGGATCTTATACTTACTAAAGGGCAGTAGTTAAAGTTGCGGGTTAAATTAAATACAGAGGAGTTAAAGGTGGAGGTAGATTCGTCTCTAGAGGTATATTACTTAAATTCTATTATAAGTTGAGCCTCCTTATAGTGCGTAGTTGGTACTTAATCTCTTATAGAGTCTATTCGTGCTCTTTTTTTGCATTAATAACCTACTCCTAAATATTATCTCTAATAGTACCCCTGTCTATAGGTACAAACACTCTATACTCCTATAAGAAGTTACGGAAGTCTTATATAATATCCTTCTTCGCGGGAGCCTATGTTTCCTTTATCCATCCAACAAAGTCCTCCTTTATATAGTACCATAGCATAGTATCATTATATTCACTGTTTTTATAGTATGCTATGCGGTATAATAAAAATCTATTTAAGTCTTGTTAATTAACATCTTTAAGGTTAGTTATATCGGTGTTCTATATCTCTAGGTTAATATTGTCCTCGTACTTCTTTAGGTAGGTTAACACTATAATAGCTGTTCTTAAAGGTTGTTTAACGCGTTTTAAAAAAAATTAAGAGAAATAAAGGTTATCTGACATATAGTTAGGTAGTAATCGTGATCCTACGGTCTGCGAAGGTATACTAAAGGTATTAAGGTAGTTGTTTAACGCGTTTTAGACGTTAACTTAGGACCCTAGGTTTAGTGACACTTTTAACCTAAAGTACTTAACCAAATCTTCGTAAACGTAATTGTTCTGCGTAATAGACGCAACTTGGTATCTCCTAGTACTTAGTAACACTTCTATTACTAGTTTTTCGCAAGTTTAAGGTAGCATAGTATCGCCGGGATCCATTCTATATAAGCGTATATAGTACCCCTATATAAGACTATCTTTTCTATTCAAAAACCTAGCTGCTCTATAGTTAACTGTGTATTTAACCACTAATCAGTGTTAGTTATATAGGGTGACTTACCAATAACAACTACTCGAGTAGGTTACAGTGATATTGGTTAATATGCTTAATAATGTTCTAGAATCTAAGGAAGGGTAAGGAACCTATAGTTCCTTACTACGCTAGTGCCGCGGCGATACGTAACAACTATATACCTTATTCCCAACAAATATAGAGGACAAGTATAACCCTAACCTATTAAATATTCCGTTAGGCCTAAAGGATTTATTTTAGGTATTTTTAGGTAGGTAAGTAAAAGTCCTTTAGCAAAACTTAGAATATAATTATATAATTAATTTAGAAGAAGGTAAATAACTACTAAACCTTTCTATTTATAACCTCTCTTATAAAGAGCTTAAGATTCTATAGAAGTACCTTAACGGCTTACTAGAAAAGGGATAGATCTAGCCTAGTAAGTTACTAATAAGCGCGCTAATTCTCTTTATCCTAAAACTAAATAAAACTATAAGGCTATACGTAGACTATTATGGTCTTAGTAAGATTATAATTAAGAACCGTTACCTACTACCACTAGTTAGTAAAATGCTGGATTAACTATTTAGGGTAAAAATCTTTATAAAGCTGGATCTATAAGACGTCTATTATAGGCTCCATATTAAAAAAGGGGATAAATAGAAGACCGCTTTTAAGACCTAATATAGCCACTTTAAATATATAGTAATGTTTTTTGGGCTAGCTAATACGTCTATAATATTTTAAAATTATATTTACAGAGCCTTAAAGGGACTAGTTAACCGCATATATGTTATTAATTTAAATAATATTCTAATCTAGTTAAAACATAAGGATTAGTACGAGTAATATATCCGCAAAGTGCTAGAACGTTTAGATAATTAAGGCCTCTACGCTAAGGCGTTAAAGTATATCTTTAATACTAAGTAGGTTAGGTTTCTAGATTATATTATAATGCCTATAGGCGTAGCTATAAACCTAGTATAGGTATAGATAATCTAAAAATAGCTAGAGCTAGAGAGCTACTAGGATATTTAAGTGTTCCTAAGCTTTGCCAATTTCTATAGGCGCTTTATTTATAACTACTTAGATATTACCCAATACCTATCTAACTATATTATTAAAGCTTTTTAAGACCTAGCCTAAGAAGTAAAAAGCTTAAAGGTAAAAAGGGAAAAAACTAAGAAGAAACTAACTAAATAATATAAACTATAGATATAGCCCAGAAAGGTCTAGGAAGCCTTTTAAAAACTACGCATAAAGTTTATAGAAGCTCTACTATTGCGGTATTTTAACCTAGATTAGCCACTAATAATAGTTACTAATATATTAATTTTTGCCCTTATTAGTATCCTATTATAACCTAATAGACATTTAAACGCTACCCAGCTCTACTAAAGACTGGTAGTATTTTATAGTAACAAATTTTAGGGACTTAAAGTTAGATATTATATCCACGATAAGGAACTGCTAGCTATAGTTAACTACTTTAAATAGTAGCGATACTACCTTAAGTATATAAGCTATACCACTTATATACTCTTAGATTATTATAATTTACGCTATTTTATAACTATAAAGGAGCTTATACCTTAATAAGCTAAACAGGCAAAGGAGCTTATATAATTTAATATTAAAATTAAATATGGGCTAGGGGAAAATAACCCTATTAATAGATCGTAATAATGGCTAGACTATGCTAAAGGCTTTAAAACAGAGAAGGATAATAGATAATAGATATCTTACTCCCTATATTATAGAACAAGCTTTAGGTATAGAATACTTAAGTATCTATAGCTTTATATATTAAGTCTTAGGCGGTATAAACCCTATTAGCTTCTACTAATATTCTAGCTAGTACCTAGTTTATAACTAATAAGGGTTTAAATATACTTAGATAGGACGTCCTTAATATAACTTCGGAACCTAGTAATATACTACTAATTATTAAGCTATTCCCTTAAACTAATAATAAAGCTAAAGAGTAATTAGAACCTAGAGCTCTATAATAACTAAAGGACTTTAACCTTATAGCGGCCTTCCTAATATATATATACTAAGAGGTTATAAGATCTATAGTACTATTTAGTCTTATACTTAGAGTAGTATAAGGTAAAATAGCTTTTACCTAGGAACTATCTAAAAGGTTAATAGATCTTATCTATAAGGTGCAATAAAGGGACGCCTTCTATACTATCTTTAATATAGAAGTAGACTAAAAATGTAATAGAAAAAAAGCTATTAGGTGTTATTATTAGGAACTAGACCTAATAGGCCTACTACGTAAATATAGTAAGGTTTAGGTGCTATAAAAAGCAAATCTACAATAAAAGATTCTTATAAAGAATTACAATAATTCTCTAGGCGGCCACTATAGTTAAGCTAAAATAGTAGAATTACTTTAACGTAAATACTATTAGCTAAAGCTTATACAGAAAGTAAAGGAGTATATTAGCTACTGTAAGAAGTATTAAGTATATAAAATCCGAAGGCATAAGCTATGGGGATTACTTAAATTAGTTCCTTCCATTAGCGAACTATAGTAATATTATACTATAGATTTTATTACGGATCTTCTACTATTTAAGGATAAGTAAGAATAAATATACAATTTAGTCCTAGTACTTATTAATAGGTTTTTAAAGTACGTTTAATATCTTTCTATTAATAAGACAATTAATATTTAAGTGCTTATAAACCTAATTAAGGAGAAATGCTTTCTTAAAGTAGATTAACTATACTCTATTATTACTAATAGGGGCTGCGTCTTTATAAGCCAGTACTAGTTAAATCTATGCTTTTATTTAAAGATAGACCACCACTATAGTTAGCTTTTTATCTATAGATAGATAGGTAAACAAAATGCCTAAACTAGGAACTAGAGTCTTATCTATAAATATATTTAAACTACCAGTAAAATAATTAGTATAAGCTACTTCTGTATACGGAGTATGCTTATAACTTAAAGCAATATTTATTGTATTAGTTTGCACTAATTTAGATTACCTATAACGCCTAACTATTTAAATTTAATAGTATACTTAATAATTACTAGCTAAGGCCGCATAATTAATTATAGGATTTTACTAGAAAGTCTAAGGATATCTACTAGAGGGTATAAGAGTACCTTAAAGAATAAGAGGAGTAATAGAAGTATATAAAGTAGAGCCTATAAGATGCTTAAGAGCAGTAGAGACTTTGGTATAATTATAAATACTAAAATAAGCATTTTGGAATAGGGGATAAGGATCTATTATATTTAATAAATATTAAGACCCATTAACTATTAAAAAAGCTTAATATAAAATACCTAGGTCCTTTTTAAATTAAAAAATAAATTAGTAAGCTAGCCTACCGTCTCTAGCTACCCCTATCTATAGCCTATATATATTTAGCATTGTATATAAATCTACTAGAGCCCTAGTATAGACTACTGCCAGAAAAGAACTTCTATTTAGGCCTAATTAAATACCCTAAAGTAGTAGGCGAGTGGTATAAGGTTAAAACTATACTACACTATAAGTCTATTAAGAACAAGCTTTAATATAAAGTTAAATAGCTAGGCTAGCCCGCTAAGGGCTCTATATAGAAACTAGAGAATTACCTTAATTATTATAAAGATATTCTAAAAGAATATTAGGACTAAGGTCCGCAATCTATAAATTATAGAAAGCGCTCTAATACTATAGTGTTATTATAACCTATAAAGAAAGCTTATAGTAGGCTATAAGAGACCCTAAAGAGTAAGAAATAGATTAAATTAAATATAAAGCGGACAAGCTCTGGAGACTATAAAGATTAGGGCTATAGCCTAAGGCAAAATACGTCCTTTACTTTTTTATATATATAATATAGAATTTAATAGAGCATTTTGCTAAAATTATATTTTTATAAATTAGTTTATATTAGGAACACTGTTTTTATAGACTTATAAGCTTTTTTTTAAATACCTTATAAGGCCTTCCTAAGCACTACTTAAGATCCTTAATTGCTACTACATATAAGAATAATCCTAAATGCCTAAATTAAAAGCTACTATGCCTTATCCTTAGGTATGGGATTAGTATTTATCGACCTACTAAGTAATAGCTAACGGGAATAAGATCTAGAACCCTTAGGAGAAGTATAGGTAGGTATAAAAATAGGGGTGGGCTAATAAGGTATAGAAGGAGCAGAGACTCTTAAACGCTTAATACTAATATTAGGCCTAAACTAGTATTAATAAAGCTCCTAAGGTATAAGCTTATAGTTAATAAAGATACGCTTAAGCCTAAAATAAATAGAGATATTAGCTAGCTAGTAAAGTCTAAACCCACTAAAACCTTACTATAGTAACTATTAGTTACCTATCTACTAGGTACCTATAGGGTAACCTACCTAATACCATATTATATTATGCTTTTTTAAAACTTAGCGTATATATACAAGCTCCCTTTTATGGTAAACAGCGACCTTCTTCTTATTACCCCTATCCTTTACCCTATTCTTAGTATACTAACCTTACTGCCTTATTAGGCGTTACTAACTAGCTTGCTAGGAATTATAGGCAGTATAGATAGCTATAGTATAGTCTTAAATTTAACCTAGATATTTAGTATTAGCGCTAGAATAAAAGAGAGCCCGGATAATATAGTAGTTAAGGATATTAAGGGAACGTCGCTACTTAGGCCTATGCTATTAAAGCTTAAAGTTAGTAATGGAAACCTATTAAGAATAGAAAAGCTTACCTTAACATAACTGCCGCTCTTAGTACGTATATATTAATTATAAGGACTAAAGGTATTAAACCTTATATAGTAAGTCTTATTACAAGTATTTAGAATCTTTTTATTAGACTTTTAGTCTTTTAAGGACGTATAGACAAAGTTATTTAGGTAGGACTAGCACTAGTTACGGGTTAGCGGAGGTTAAAGTTTTATATATAGTAGTAAGGCTAGAATACGCTAAGGAATTGGCTTAAAAAAGCAGTTAGTAGGAGAACGAAGAGGTATATTAAATTAATAATAAAAAGAAGAAAATCTTAATAATATATTAAGTAAATGTCTAAATATACTAGGAGCACTAAATTGCCTATAATACTTATAATTAATTATAGACTGGTATAAAGGCTTAGATATAAAGTTATATAAAAATCCTTAGGTTAACCTAGGTAGTTCCTAGCACGTTTCCGGTAGGCTTTTAATAGGTCTTTAGGCAATCCTTACGTCTTTTCTCTAGTTATATTTTTTCCTTATTAAGGGTTTTTAGGAGTTTAAAGTAAGGGCTAAATAGATAGATTATATATAGTAGTATACTAATATATCTCTGAACCCCTTCTAGGACAAGCCCTTATAATCTCCCTCTACCGTAAAGTAATAGTAATTAGGGGCCGACCGTAAGAAAAGGAGGGGGGAATATAAGGGATATTATTGTAGTCACCTTAGGTTGCGCTTAGGACGGCTTATAGATGCCCCTTAGGTAGCTATCGGTTACGTACTGGAGGCATATACCTATAGTATATAGTCTCTCCGATCCTAGAGGCCTTACCTTCTTAAAAATTCGTCTCCTCTATAATTTATCCTATTTCTATAATCGTGCCTTATAGCCACCTATCTACTAAGTCCCCTTATACTAATAAAGTGTCTAAATACATTATTAGAACACTGCCTCCGCTACTATATTAATTATTAACAGGATAATTAGACGTTATAGTTAGCTCTAGTATAATATATATATAATATAAGCATATATAGTAGCATAAAAATAACCCCTAGAATGTTAAGGACATTATTTTTAAAAGGGAGGCACTAGCGGCATTTAAGAGGATTAAGCAAATAAGAATTTATAGAGAAAAACTTAAAAAGCATTTACTAGACGCCCAGGCTATATAAAAAAGGTACTATAACGAAATATATACCTAAAGTATTTAAAATAGAAGATAAAGTCTTACTATTTATAAAAAATATCTAGATAAAACGTATTAAGAAGAAGCTGTACTACTAGTAGCTTAGACCCTTTAAGATAGTTAGGAAAACTAAAGGAAATTAAGCCTATAAATTGGAATTGCTAATATATCCTATATCCTATATTTCCTTATTAAAGCTATACTAAAAAAGAGATAGTGTGGAACTGCTTCTACCTAGTAAAATTAATAGGGAACTAGAATGGAATATAGAAAATATTCTAGACTAAAAATAGCGTTAAAAGAAACGCGAAATTTTAGTTTATTAGAAAGGATACTTTTAGGCGGATAATAGTAAGGAATTTAAGGAGCACCCTTAGCCGGGATATAATATAGTAATTAAAACCTTTTTAAAGACTATAAATTAGGATTTAGTAATGGTTTTAGATATACCACAGATAAAATAAAGGGAAAGACTTCGTAAATTAAAGCTATAGGATTAAGTATAGGCATTAAAAACGGGAAGGTTTTACTATTATAATAGGGATTCTAAAATTCTATAAAAGAAAGCCATAAGGATTTATATAAGAACTACTAGTCTATAAGGTAATTAGCTGCCTATTTAGCCGCAAGATTATAAATCTACTTATATATACCTAGAGTGTTATTATTATTTTTAATTTCTAATCCTAACTAGATCTTATATTCCTCTTAAATAAATATAGCTTTCTTAGATAAACTTACTTTAGGTACTATTATTAGCTACCTAATAGTTCGTTTTTAATACTAAGGTATAAGTTAAGTATAGTCTAGCCTATAGGGGGGGATATTATTAAGGCCTTTCTAGGTATTATAGAACCCTACTATAAGGGCCTCTATAGGAGAGCCCCGTGCTCTTACGTATACCTTATATATAGCTTACCTTAGCTACGCGTAGGTATAACGTGTTTTATCACTTATTTAGTAATATTAGTTATCTAATAGCCCTAAAAACCACTAAAAATAAAAAAAACTATACCTTAATATCTTAATAACGGCTTAATAATAAATTATATGATTTTATAATTGGCCTTTTATACCTATATTAAGACTTTTAATAAATTCTAGCGTAATAAGCTTGGCCGTTACCTGGCCGTTATTAAAATATCGGGTTTTAGCCTCCAATTTTGACCTAAATTGCAATATCTTTAAAGCTATTTAATAGATTATTTTTTAAATCTAATAAGAGGTTTAAAATAGGTATAAAAGGCTAATTACAAAATTTTGGAATTTATTATTAAGCCGTTATCAAAATATTAAAGTGTAGTTTTTAGTGGTTTTTGGGGCTACTAGATAACTAACATTACTAGATAAGTAATAAAACACGTTATTACCTCCTTACGCCTTTAACCCTTATAATCGATTACGTAACGTCTTATAGACTCCTTAAATATATACGCTCTATAGCCACTGCCCCTGTCCCGTGACACTAGGCTTATATAGTATTTAGTATTTAAGTATAATGTGTTAATACATTATTGTAAATAAAGTTTTTTTTTAGAGTGGGATATTATAGAGGCCTTTCTAGGCTATATAGGGAGAGCTTAGTATAATATAATAGGCTTATATAAATACTTCTAAACTAAAGCTTGTAGATTGCTACTATATAAGAATACTAAGCTAAAAAGAAGAAAAAGTCTATTAGAGACTAGTAAGATATATAGGGGTCGCTAAGGCACTAGAAGTAAGCGAGGTAATAGCTATTTTCTATCCCAGAGATAGAAATCCTAATTAATTAGCTTTATAAGTAGTGTTAGCAAAATATAGAAGAATTTAGCAGATTGCCTAAAAAGTAGCAGGTAGCGCGCTTTAGCACCATTATAGTAGTAAGCAAGTAATTAAGCAAAAGGCCTTATTTTAGGTAATTAAGTAAATAAAGAAAAGGCTTGCTTGCTTGCTTACTTATTTATTACTTATATATAGTTAATTTAGTAGTAGTGGTGGTTAGTAAGTTAATTTCTAGTGGCGAAGGTAATGTAAATAGTGTAAACAAGTCCTTTTAGGAAATCACTAAGCTTATTTAAAACGTTTTTCCGCGTCTATTTAAAGTCTTATATAGCTTACTTCTTCTACTACCTCCTAATCTTCTACACTATGCTAAGATCGCGATATACTTACTACTTTTATCGCGTCTGCCCTATAAACTACTACCTCTAAGCTATATAAATAAGCTTATACTATAATTAATTAATAATAAAGGGGCTTAGTGGGCAGTATACTACTGCTAGCTAAAGCCATAGCGGATTTTCTATACTACTTTAAATTCTATACTGTTTTGGTAAGTAATAAATAAGCAAGTAAATAAGTAGGTAAATGTCACAGAGCGAGCACAAGCGGTGATAATATATAGCGAAGTAGATATTATTAAGCTATGTATATAAACTGCGTAATAAAGTCAAGACGTTGCATAAGGAAAAGGAAGTAGGAAATAGGGGAAAAAGGGTATATAATGTTCGCTTGGTTGCTAGGTTAACGGGTACTATACTACACATAGATAGGGTAGAGCTTAGGTGGCGATTCTAGTAGAACTTAGCAGAATTCGGCAGTTAAAGGTCCTTAAAGTTGCCAGTTAGCAATTTTGATAGTAGAGACAGCAGATTGCGGCGGAATATAGCAGATTACTATTAAATTACCGTCTTATAGTTAGTCTCCGGTTGTTTAGTTAGTAGAAACAGATAGACGTATATAAGGTGTTATAGGGGTGTCCCGTAATAGTACCCCCCCTTTAAACTTGAGCATCTGCGAGATGGAGCTATAGTAGTTCTGGATAGAGTTTGTAAAAGTCTTTTACGACTTATATAAGTCCTATAGAGTTAATAGGTTCCTATAAGGGTTTAGTAAAACCTCTCCATTTTATAAGGTATATATATTTGTGTTTCCGTTTATCGTACTTAATGTCGTTAACTCTTTTAATGAGGTACTTATCCTTACTATTTACTTTAACTAGTAGGGGAGGGTCTTAGATCTATCCAGGCAGGGCGTCTAATATAGGGGTGGTAGGGCGGAGGACTGACGTATAGAATATAGGGTGGATTTTAACCGTATTAGGGAGCTTTAGTTAGTAGGCATAAGAAAAGACAACTTTTTTAACTTTATAAGGGCCAGCGTTCTTCCAATTAGGTTTCTTAATAGGTTGTTTTGTGTTTAGATTTCTCATATATAGCCAGATAAAGTCACTAATTTAATAAGCTAGTACTAGGGTTTAGTTCTTATTTACTACGGCTTTATAGATAGATTGGGCCCATGTTATTTTATTAGTAAGGAACTCTTATAGTTCTTCTATCTTCTTTACAAATTCGTTTGCTTCTGTAACTTATAAGGCCTAATAATCTAGATAAGGAATATTACTAAAGGGTTTAAAACCCATTTATAGATACTAGCTGTAGTTGGCCAGGAATGGGGAGACCTTTATAGTTTCTAAGATAGAGTTATTTGTAGTAAACTTAGTAAATATAAGCCAGTCTATCCAGTTGTCTTATAGATACGACGTGTATATCCGAATATATTATTCTATTATAGTATTTACACGTTCCGTTTGACCATCCATTTCTAGGTAGTATGCCATAGATAACAGTGCTTTAATATAGAGTTGGGTAGTTAGTTCTTTCTAAAATATAGAGACAAACTGGCTGCCTCTATTAAAGATAATTGTTTTAGGAAGTCTGTGGAGTTTCCATATATGATTTAGGAACAGTTGGGCGATAATAGGTATTGATATATTAGGACAGGCGATTAAGTGTCTCATTTTAGATAGTTGGTCTATAACTATTATAATATTTATACAGCCTTTACTTATGGGAAGTTCAACAACGAAGTTAATTAAAATATCCTTCTATCTTCAGTCCAGAATAGGTAGTGGCTTTAGAAAGCTGTTATATGTCTTATGCAAAGCCTTAGCTTATTAGCAGGTATAATAGCTAGAGATGTACCTTTGTATTATATTATATATATTCGGCCAGTAGTACTCCTGTTAAAGTAGTTCTAGGGTTTTTCTACGGCCTGGATAGCCGGCTATTAGTAGGTTGTGTACGTGTTTAAGAAGCTTAAGCTTAAGTTTGTTATAGTTAGGTATAACTAGGCGGTTTTAGTAGTATAAGCGGTCTTTACGAGCTTTATATTTACTTAGAGATATCTTTTTGGAGCGTTTAACGCCATCTTAAATTAGCTTGAGTATCTCTTAGATAAACTTGTTATTTGGATATTTGTCAATTATAATCTGTTTAACTAATCAATCAGTTATTTTAAGGACATATACTGTGAGGTCTTTAGCTAGGGGATTAAATAATTTGGGGCGAAGTAGGGTTTAATTGTGGTAGGTACGCGCTTCTTCTTGTGCTGGTATATCTTATAAACGTTAGGTTAGGGTATTAGGTTTTTAACCTTAAATGTTTAGGTAGTACGTAATTGAGAATTGGAAATAAGACAGATATTTTAACTAATAGGCTTAATAATGACTTAGCTGTTTTATGGTTATAAAGTACTATAAATTCTTATAGTTGCTAAGGACCTTAATTGGAAATCCGGCGCCTTCTAGTTTGGGTTGCTATTATTTAAAATATTTAATAATGGCTAATAATTCCTTATCATAGATCTTGTAGTTACATTTGGCTAGACTTAGTCGTTTTGAGAAGTATGCTATAGGGTGCAGTACTCCTTCCTTGTTATACTGAGACAAAATGCCTCTAGTAACGTAGTTAGATGAGTTAGCTTCTATAATACTCTTTCAGTTTAGGTTGAAGTGTTGGAGTACAGGTGCGGTGGTAAATATGACTTTTAAATAGGTAAAGGCCTTCTTACATTCCTTGTTAAAGATAAAGGTTTTATCTTTTTAGGTTAGAGCTATAAGGGGTAAGACTAGGGCAAAGAAGTTATTAATAAACCATTAGTAGAAGTTAGTAAATCCTATAAAGGCTCTTATATCCTTAACGTTCTTGGGTTCTTACTAGTTTATAATTACTTTAATTTTCTTTAGGTCTATTTATATACTATTTATAGAAATAATAAGTCTAAGGTATAGGACTTCCATTTTATAGAATTTATACTTATCTATATCTAATTGTAGGCCAGCTCTACGCAAGGCTTCTAAGACAAGGTCAATGTGTTTCTTATATTCAGTTAGGTTATTGCTGTATACTAGGATATTATCAATATAAGCAGTACAAAAAATATCCAGGTAAGGTCGTAGGGTATTATTTATAAAGTGTTAGAACGAACTTAGGGTATTTATAAGGCTAAATGGCGTTACTAAGTATTTAAATAGTCCATACCTAGTACGGAATGCAGTAAGCCATTTATCTCCTTTTGCAATACGGAGATGGTTAAATACATAGATAAGGTTGAGTTTTATATAGTAGCGAGCCTTACTTAATCAGTTCAGTATCTCTTAAATTAACAGGAGCGGGTACCAATTCTTGATAATAATAGCATTAAGAGCTTAGTAGTCCACATAGAAGTGTAGACCGCCGCTAGGTTTCTTAACAAAGATTATAGGTACAGCTATAGGTAAAGAGCTTGCTCTAATAAATCCTTTACTTAGGTGTTCGTCCAAGTACTTCCACAGCACTTAGAGTTCGTTTTGGGACATTCTGTATAGGGGTCCAAATCCTAGCTGTTTTCCTTCTTTAAGTATAATCTTGTGGTTATATGGTTAGTGCTCTACTAACTTATCAGCTTCCTTTCGTAAAAATACTTCCAGATGCTTATAATGGCATACTGGTACTTTTATAGTAGGGTTAGTGTGCTTTTTTAGTACTAAGGCCTTTTTAATATCGGCCATTATAACGGCGAAGATTATATATTCAGGTTTCCTGGCAAGTTATACTAATAGGGTAGCTCCAATTATATAGATATCCGTAAAAAGGGGGGCGAGTTACTAGCTAGTAACTTCCTTTTAATTATCTACTATTTCTTATTCAACTTTAGGTTTAGTATTAGGTATAAAGTTAGTATTAGATTTGGGTTTAGGTTCTTTAAGTATCCTTTTTATAATAGAATACTAGTTCTTCTGGTACTTTTATATATTAAGCTTAAGTTTAGGCTTCTGCTTGGTTCGGGGTGGTACAGTAGTTAGGGTCAGTTTATATAGTTTGGTATAATTTTTAGGTTCTTAGTAGAATTAGGTAGACTTTTTAGGTGCGGAGTGGATATTAGTGGAAATTTTAGACTAATAGATCCTAGTAGATTTTTTAGATTTCGGTTTGGGGTCTAAGTAGTAAGTTATAAGGCACTTCTGCTTGTAACACGAGGCGGTAAATAGAAGCTTAAGGTTATCCTAATTAATGGTTACCTTATGTAGCTTTATCTAAGGTTGTTTAAGTATTACTAAGTGACCTAGGGTGGTAACAAAAAGCCTAATTAGTTCTTTATAGTTTAGGTATTAGAGTCTTAGGAATACTACATAGGTAATACGGCCTAAAATAGTGCGTTTGCCATCAAATCTAAATATATTAATATGCCGGTTAAAGGGGGTTAGGGTAAAACCATTATCTTATATAAATATTTTGTTAATAAATCCTATATTACTGGCTCCTATGTTAATTAGGACTCGAGCATTAGCCTATTAATTGTTCTGCCAAAGATAATAGTTAATAGTTATGCTGCAATCCTAAGAGTCAGAATTCGTGATATCTAGAGTATTTAATGAGATCCTAAGGCAGCGCCGTCCTAGAGAGCGACTTAGCTCCAAGATCTTTCTTTTAGAGGCAACCAGGGTGGGGTTCCTATAGAATATTAGCTGTAACTTTATCCTTATAAGTGGTGCTTACTAGATACAGGGCTGGAGCTATATAAAGATTGGGGATGGTGACTGGAGGATTAGTGCGGTAAACGGTTACTAGTATTGGCCGTTTATAAATTGTATTGGGGTATAGGGATAGAGTAGTATTTTAAGATATAAGCCTTACTTCTACATTTAAAGCAAAGGCCTAGCTTAATGCGTTATTCTTGTTTAGGGGACCCTAGTAGGGCATACTCTAGGGTTCCAGAGTTAATGTCCATGGCGTTAGGGTGCTTAGGCTGAGATAATAACTTAATAGTTATTTGCGGAGCTATTATATTATATTAAGAAGTGGACTTCGGTGTTAGGCGTAGTATATCATTATATTGTTTATTAATAACGTTTACGCAGGCGTTAAAGGCTCCTGGTAGGTCTATACCTATTAGGGAGGTTTTTAGTTTAGGACTTAGGGATTTAATAAGGCTATTAACCAGTGCAGAGTCGTTCCAGCCTGTTTCCTTTACGTAATGGTTGAATTTAGAGAAGTATATTAGAAAGCTTTTCGTTCCTTAAGTTATATAGTTTATCTTTCTCTAAGTAGTGGCTTGGCGGTTTGGGTTACCATATATAGCTTTAAGAAGTACAACTAGACTTTATATTAAATTTGGTTGAAGGGGTTTAATAAGGTCAGCTATATCTCCTCCTAGTTGACTTAGGGCGTAGCAGAGTCGGTTGGCTTTAGTTAAGTAGCGGTTAATATTATTAGTTAGCTTATTTTTAAGCTGGCTTAGAAATAATTGGAGTTCTTATTGTTTACTAGTAAATATTAGAGGGTCTGGTAGTCGTTTGGATTATTATAGTGCGGTAGTTGGTTTAGGGTGAATAGCTACTATAGGTTCAGGACTCTTATTTCGCGTGTTTGTCTCTAGAGAAGGCGTTTAGTCTTAGGGCCCTAGTGTAGGCTTCTTAAAGGTCCTTAATTATTTATAAGTATTATGCTTCTTATTTAGCTTATTGTTAAGTTAAAGTGGCTTAGTTCTATATAAGGGCGTTTATAAAGGACTTCTATATCTCTGCCAATTGTTCTTAGAGTGTGGATATAATGCCAGCGGCTATTATAGGGGCTTTAGGGTCGTTCTGCATTTTAGAGGGTAGTATATAAGGTTAACGTAACGTAGTATTACAGAGCGAGCACAAGCGGTGATAATATATAGCGAAGTAGATATTATTAAGCTATGTATATGAACTGCGTAATAAAGTTAAGACGTTGCATAAGGAAAAGGAAGTAGGAAACAGGGGAAAAAGGGTATATAACGTTCGCTTAGTTGCTAGGTTAACGGGTACTGTGCTACACACAGGCAGGGTAGAGCTTAGGTAGCAGTTCTAGTAGAACTTGGCAGAATTCAGCAGTTAAAGGTCCTTAAAGTTGCTAATTAGCAACTCCGACAGTAGAGATGGCAGATTGCGGTAGAATACGGCAGATTACTATTAGATTGCCGTCTCGTAGTCGGTCTCTGGTTATTCAGTTGGTAGAAATAGGTGGACGTGTATAAGGTGTCACAGGGGTGTCCCGTGATAGTAAAGGGCCTTTAAATTAGGCAATTAAGCAAACAGAATCTACTATAACGTCTACTATATCTATACCGCCTACTTAGCTGTCTATAATATCTATACCACCCGCTTAGCTATTTACTATATCCATACTGCCCGCTTAGCCGTCTATTATATCTATATCGCCTCTACTAGCATAGGTATAAGCTAATACTTAACTATTTTTTTTATTTATCCTTAACCTATAGGCGCCGCTAAAGAAATATAAAATGCTTTAAGGCGGTAATTTAGTTTTTTAGCTTTAAACCAAGTAAACTTTAGGGCTAGTAGGTAGGCCATTAATTAAAGCTTTTAATTACTATTAAGGGGCACACTAGCGGGTTAACGGTAAGGCTATATTCTATAGCCGTCACTATAGAACAATTAAGGATATAAAATAACGCGTAGAAAACGGTATAGTAAGAGGTAAAAGATAGGCTATTAACTAGCTAAAATAGCTATAAGGCTAGCGGTCTTTAGATTAGCTTTATAAGAATATTTAAATAGTTATTTTACTATAGTAACTAAGACGCTTTAATATATAACTATAACCGTAATGCCTTAATATAGAACTGCACTATATTAACCAAGACGCCTTAATATAGGACCATACTATAGTAACTAAAACGTCTTAATATAGGACTATACTATAGTAATTAAGACGCTTTAGTATAGAAATAGAGCCCATTTAGGTATTATAAATTTAGAGCAACACCATACAACCGCCTAGAAGTACTAATTTAACTTAAATTATATACCTTTTCGCCTAAAATCGCGTATAAAAGTACTTAGAGGCAGTTACTGCGCGACCTTATATAGGGTTTAGGCGCGTTATTAGTAGGGGTAGCCTTAACCTTATATTAACCTAGGTTATAACCGCGCTAAATTAGCCTCCCTAATATATAATAGGTCTAGCTAAAGGCTAACCTTAGTAGTTGCTAAAAGATCCTTTATAGGGCGACCCTAAGACAACCTAGGGTAACTTGCCTATAAGGTATATGCGCTATATATACTTAAGGAATAGTACTAGCACTAATAAAATATTGGTATTGCCAATATTGCTAATATTTAGATAATATTGTAATATTACTTAGTATACTAAAATTTTATATTATACCTAAAGGTTATCTTTTATCTATATAATATTATATAATATATCTTCTAAAACTTAAATTATCTTTTATTTTTAATACTATTAATAGGGGGGAGGCATAAGGGGGAAGGGGGGGTTAGGGGGGTAGGTAGCTAAGGTTTTAGGCCTCTTTTAAGAGTATTTAGTAGGCTTAGGGGCATAGACCGCCTAAAATCTTATTACTTAGGTAATAAGGTCGCTAAAGTTATAGGGGCTCTATTGCCTAAGCAATAAGATTTTAGGCAGTCTATACCCCTAGACCTACTAAAGGCCCCTAAAACCTCGGCAACTTATATATAGGGTACGTGCACTTATAGCCAGATACCTTCTTTTTCTTAAAGATTTGTCTATTCTTATAATATACCCTATAATTCTATTAATTAAACTCCCTATTTATATCTTACTTTATAAAAAAGCTTTTTTATAAAGTAGTAAGGCTCTTTTATAATATAAAGCTGCGTAAAGCTAGTCACTTTTATTTTTTACCTAATATTGGCAATATTATATTGCCGATATATTTCCAATAACCGATATTTTATCAGTTCGTATTGGTTCGTATCGGTTCATATCGGTACCAGGTCTACTAGGGAAAACCCTTCCTTACCTCACATACAGACTCCTCCTTTTTCCCTTAAGGATTCGTCTATCTATACAATATACCCTATTATTCCATCATTGAGCTCCCTATCCACATTCTCACCTCACATTAGACGTGGCTCTAATGGTGCGCCACGAACGTGGTTAGCCACCCACTTGCGGGCCGATTGACTCCACACTAACGGAATCACGTCTGAGCTTGCTGAAGTAACACAACGACCATAATCACTACCAAGAATGCTCTCCTCAACACTGGCTCAGAATGAGTTCCATCTTATCACACTTTATTCTCAATCCTCTTCTGCTAGCAAGGGACACCTACAGCCTCATAAACAATCCCCAATATCCTGCAAGGTTTTCATTAAATCTTAGGATGAAAGTCTGGTTTACCAGGCACTATCTTATACTTAGGGAGATACTACTAATAAGGTTTCAATCCAAGTAAACAACGAAGACTTTCCGGTTACAAGGGATCTTTAAACGGCCCTAGGGCACATCCGTGACGATAATAACAATATTACGCTCTAGATTAATGCAATCAGCATTAATCAAGCTAATAATAAAGAAAAGAGTAAACAAGTAGCGAAAATAAAAGATATTTACGCCAAAGCTTTAAACACAAAAGTGTGGCTTAGACCTACGGACAAGGATAGCAACAAGGTAATTGCAGAGCTTAACCATATAGGCGACCTCGTAGTAAAGAAAAACCTAATCAAATTAATAATTAAAATCGGAAGGCTTTGTAGGAACTGGGATAATAGAAATGCCAAGCGCTACTAGGAATTAGAAAAGATAAACAAGGTTAGGTTAGCTGGGCTGTTTAAGGAGGCAATAGATAATCTCCCCCACACTACTACTTTCCTAACTTCTAGCATAAAACTTTTTTCTTGGGAGTACTGGAAGCGCGTATGGATTTTACAGAAGCTTATAGTGTCCTCCAGAATTATATTCCAGTACGGTACATCTAACATCAACATTAATTAAATATATGCCTGCATTATATACATACCTTAGATAACAGTCCATACCATAAAAAAGCTCCATCAACAAATATATGGCCTAGTTGCTTAGGGCGAGAATTTAAATAAGAAGAAGTTGTTTCTCTAGGCTTAATGGAATAGCATAGCAAATGTACAGTTGAACACCAACACAATAGGGATTTTTGGTACCCGTTTAAGGTACTAAGAGTCTCTAATAGGTTCTGCAGAGGGACCTAGCCTCATTTAATTATTAGCTAAAGTTAAAGTTGCTAGTGCTATTAAAATTTATTCTTATGCAACCCATAATAGAGACCAGATCTTTACGCTGCTTAAAATGGCGATAGATAGTTATAGTATTATCCTAGAATATAACCCTAGAATCTCCTATAGCGACATCTACACCAAAGCCGCTTATATAATTATTAAATTTGGCGAGATTAACCTTCTCTTACTTTCTTAGAATAAGGATAGACAAAACGACATTCCGTTATAGGTACCAGACTGGCAATTAAAGTGGATTTTATAACTAAGTGGACAGCTGCCATAGGACACAGCTTTTAATGCTTGCTCCTCTTATCCTAAGGATACCCTCTTCAAAAACCCCACAGACAGCAAGCCATTCCCTACTAGAAATTTAATTTTAAATGGTTATTAAGTGGATATTATTAACACACTTAGCAGGCCTTGGATACCACATTATATCTAGGGCTACACTAACAACACCCCTGCAGTTGCTATGTATCTGCTTGACATAGCACATCTCTATACAGAATCAGAAATTAAAGCATTTAAGAGCAGTATTAAAATCTATGCAGATATATCTAACCGTAGAACCGCCTATATCTATATTCCCATTACAGACCAAGAAAAGTACGGTTAGGCTGGCGTTATTTAACAAGCAATTAAGAAAACCTATAGAGGATACGAAGAGGTAATACAAGATGTTGTAAATACAAGCACTAAAGCTCCTAACCGACTTCTTAACCCAAATAATCCGCTAGGTTTAACGCCACATACGCTAACTAAAGCCGCGTATTTTAATATAATGGGTTGGCAACGGGACCGTCAACCTTTTCTTTTAGAGAAAGGATATGTTAGACTTGCTCCAATACATATACAAGAGGGAGATATAGTTGTTCTCTTCTTAGGGGCAAAGCTTCCTTATGTAATTCGGAAGAAGGACTATGCGACTTATACTTTTATTAAAGAGGCGTACATCCATAGGATTATGTATGGAGAATTTATAAAGAACAAAGTAGAGGTTAGGACTTTTACCCTAGTGTAGAAGGTATTAAATTAATTACACCCTAGAGATATTGAGACTACTAATTATTGGGAATATATCACGTGTGGTTACGTATAGCCGCGGCACTAGCATGGCGAGGAGCCTTAAGCTCCTCGCCCTCCCCTATTCCAATTAATAAGCTTTATTAACCAACATCACTGTAACCTACTCGAGTAGTTGTTATTGGTGAGTTACCCTATATGACCAACACTGATCAGTGGTTGAATACACAGTCAACCATAGAGCAGCTAGGTTTTTGAATAGAAGAGACAGTCTCGTATAGGGGTGCCATATGCGCTTATATGGAATGGATCCCGGCGATACTGTGCTACCTTAGACTTGCGGAAAACTAGTAACAGAAGTGTTACTAAGTACTAGGAGATACTAAGTTGCGTCTATTACGCAGAACAACCGCGTTTACGAAGATTTGGTCAAGTACTTTAGGTCAGAAGTGTCACTGAACCTAGGGTCCTAAGTTAACGTCCGAAACGCGTTAAATGACGTCTAAAATGCGTCAAACAACATCTCGAATTGCCTACCTCTTAATAGCAAACCTACGAGATCCTATAAAACCGAAAATCCTACCTACCTTTAATGTACAACACCCCGTCAATTCTATACCTACTATAGTGTTAACCTACCTAAAGAAGTATGAGGAAGACATTAACCCAAAGACATAGAACAAAGCCATAATTAACCTTGCAAACGCTAATAAACAAGACTTAAATGGATTTTTATTATACTGTATAGCATATTATAAGGACAGTGAATACAACGATACCGCGCTATGGGAATGTATAAAGGAGGACTTTATTAGATGGATAAAGGAAATATAGGCCCCCGTAAACAAGGATATTGTATAGGACTTCCGTAACTTCCTTTAGGAGAATAGAGTATTTGTCCCTAAGGATGGGGGTACTATTAAAGACAATATTTAGGAGTAGGTTATTAACGCAAAAGAAGAACACGAATGGACTCTATAAGAGATTGAGCACCAACTACGCACTATAAGGAAGCTTAACTTATGATGGAACCTAAGTAATATACCTTTAGAGACGAACCTACCTCCACCTTTAACTTCTCTGTATCCAATTTAACCCGTAACCTTAACGTCGGATACTATACCCCAATGAGAGTAGGCACAGGATCCTATTGCTTCGCGATTTAACGACCTTTAGACTCTACCGACTAGACCTACGTCCCCACTGTAGCCTGCAATGCAACCCCCACCTCCTCTATCTTAATCTTAAATTGGAGGCAGTTTAAAATTGCTTATAAAGCTTGCGAAGCTCTATTCGGATTAGGAGAAAAAGTTTAGAGGGGAATTATATAATGTTCTTAATTTGAAACTATGTATCTTCTATAACTATTGCTAGAAGGTAGGAATAGAGTCTGATTAATACCACAATGCCTATTCTATTATGCTTAAGGGTTGAGCTAGTACCTTCTATTATAATCGTTTAGCAGGAAAAGGATATGATTTTAACCATATAATATATGAGTTAAGATGCCACTTTAAAATAGAAGAGAATAAGCAGCAGTATATATTAGAATGGAGAGAGACTACCTTTCTAAGGATTATTGCTATAAACCTAGGTGTCCCTTGGCTTGATTATCTTTAAAAGCTCTTTAATTAACTTTAGATAATTTAGCGTGGTTTATCCAAATTATATTAAAAGGATTTTAGCCTACGCGATTAAGTTATTAGCGTATACTAAGGCGTTAAAGAATGCAATCTTGCTCTCTTTAACCCTGCAAATACTTATAAAGGAGTGTGTGCTTAATTAAGATCCTCTATTAACACCGCTCTGCGCTCTTAAGAAGTATAGCAATTTAACGCCTAACCCTAACCTACTTCGATTGACCTAACTAACCAACACGATTATAACTGGACTGATTGAATATATGGTGGCCGGGGTAGGGGATACGGCAGAGGGTATAATTAATGTTGACTATAAAGCAACCGTGGAGGTCCTTATGGAGGTTTATCTTAAAACAATTAATAGAAAAAATGCTATGTTTATAAGAAGCCAAATTGCTGGTTAACTAGGCACCCTCTTAATAGACGAAAGGAGGCATATAATAAGTTTCGCCAGAGCGCACAAAACGTTGGAAATTATAAGGTTACTATAGCCTACTTCTAAAGCTTCCTGGTTTAATATAAAGGCGAAGAAGATCTTAAGGGTAAGGTTAACGAGGCCAAACAGCTTCTTATGGATATGGAAATTGAGGACTACTCTCCCAACCAATACTTTACTGAGTATGGTAAGGTAGATGGCACATAAACTGTCGCTGTTCTTAATAACTAATCTATACTCCATGCTATTACAAAGTTAGACATCTTTAATAAGCTAAAGGAGAGTTCTATATTCTCCTTTAATAATAGATACTCGGCGAACGTCTTCTATAGTATTATGCCAGATACTGGAGCCGCAGGAGTATCTACAGTAGGAGAACCTCAAGTTCGAGCTCTTTAGTAGCTTAATAGCTCTGTTTAGATCAACTATTCAACGGCAGGCCAATACACGATTTGTTTTAGCAAGGGTACTACAATCTCTCTTAGTATAATTAGGGTCTGAACCCCCTTGGGGTGTATTACTTTCTATATTGTTCCCACGAATACCCCATTTCTATTTTGCATTAGAGATATGGACAAATTAGGCGTCAAGCTTAATAACCTTAAGAATGTACTCGTTTAGGGAGATAATTGGGTGCCTATTATGCGCAAGTGGGGTCACCCCTGGTTGCTCCTTTATTAACTAGAAAAGAGTGTTGCTTAGAGCCATTTAACTAAGTTAGAGTTACGTTAACTACACTATTGTTTTAGCTACCTATCCGTTTACTAATTGCTTAGGGTTCTTTAGTGGGCAGGCCATAAAGTTAAGGTTAAGGCAATTAAGCATCTTATAAAGTACTGCTATTACTGCTAAATAAACCAGAAGTCCCCTAGCCAATTCAAGTTCACCCTTAAAGATGACTATAACTTTAACTTCTGTATTATTGTTAATGTTATATATTTTAGCGGCAAGCCAGTACTCCAAGTTGTTAACTTCTTAACCTCCTTCTAAGCCGCACGCTTCTTAAAGGATATATTAGCTAGAAACGTATAGGATACCCTTTAATTATGCTAGATTAATATCTACCTAGGACCCCCTAATTAAATCGTCCATAATATAGGAAAGAACTTTTTATCTATAGAGTTTTAACAACAGATAAAGGTAATGGCAATTAAGGTTAAGGAAGTCCCTATTAAGGCATATAATAGCGTTAAAAAAGTGGAACGATATTACGCGCCATTACGCCGCATATATAAGATTATCTCTTTGGAACTAGAGGATGCTAGCGAAGAACTTACCTTGCAAATGGCTGTTAAAGCTGTTAATAATTCCGCTGGCCTAGATGGACTCGTACCCATACTGCTAGTCTTCGGCGCCTACCCTTAAATGATTAATAATTCTCCACTATCTCCCTCTATTGTGTAATAAGCTGAGGCTATTTGTAAGGTAATAAAGGAGGTCCGACGTCTCTACGCCACACGTTAGGTTAACGACGCACTAGGAATAAAAAATGGCCTAAATACCTTAACTACGCTTAATCTGCCACTCTAGTCTAAGGTACGCGTATGGCGTAAAAAGGGAGGGTGGTTAGGCCCACATCAACTTATTGCAATTAATGGTTAAACTTGCACTATTTAAATGCCTTACAGACCTACTTAATTCCGTTTAACTGTTATTAAGCCTTACTATAAAGATAATAGTTCTAAACCTTTGCAGGATGCCATAGAAGATGCCCTAGAGGAGAGCTATAATTAATAAGCTCTAGAAGGCAACCATAATTCTAATATAATTATAGCAGATACGCCGCAACTATGACGCGGTAGAGGTCGCCTAAAAGGATTATAAAATCGCCAACATCTTATTAATTTTAAAGAGCAATTCGTTGCCGCTATTAAGAGTAGAGTTAAGTTGTTAATGGCCTTTATGATAGCTAAAGAGAAGGCGGACTTTAAGCTTGCAAAATAACTCTAAAAGGAAGGCCGTATTATAACTCTAGGAGCCCCTTTCTAAGTATCTGATAAGTAGGAGATTAACGGTCTCATTATAAGAGGAGTTTTTAAATTTAAGAAATATAACCCTGCTAAGTTTGATAGAGTTCGCATCTTTAAGTTAAGAATGGTTAATAAGATTAAAGGCAAAGCCACTAACACCCCATTTAAGAAGTCGAGACTGGTTATTTAAGGTTATAATAATAACGGCAAGGAAGTAATTCTTATGCAATCCCCTATAATTTAACGAGCTAGTTAGCAAGTTATTATTGCGCTAGCTCCCTCCCTAATAAAGAATAGAATGGCGGTTTATTTAAGAGATATTACTTAGGCCTATACCCAATTAGAGACGCGCCTTTAGTGCTTAATACTGGCATACCTTCCAGAGCAAATTCGCCACCAATATCCCAAAGATATGATTATGGTTGTGCTTAAGCCATTATATGGAATTGCAGAGGTAGGAACTTATTGGTGGGCTACCTACAGTAAGCACTATAAAGAGAAACTTTTAATAACTACTTCTATATTTAATTTATGCTTTCTTATCATAACCATGGGAACCCCATTTGGAATTGTCGGCATATAAACTAATAATACAATTATCTTAGGAGACGACCAATTCTTAGCTCTTGAAGAAGATGAGCTAGTAAAGGCAAATCTTATAGTAAAGCTAAAGGAAAAGCTTAATTTAACAACACTATTACTTTTCAATGGATGCATCCTCTCCCTAAATGAGGATTCTATTGCTTTATGCCAGAAGGGTTAAGGCAAGAAGATTAACGTTATTAATGTTAACTCTCTAAAACAAGGATATATAGAGTAACACGCTTGCGAAGCTTATATTGCTTCTATCTATCAACCTAAGGCTTTATTTAATCTCTCTGTTGCCGCCCAATACCAGGAACTAACTAAGGATAATGTTCTTGCCCTAAATAAGCGTCTTTTTTGGCAAATAAACTATCTTGATTAGGGACTACTCTATGTGCCTATTAATCTTCCTACCGCTAAGCTCTTTGTATTTATTAATGGATCGTTTATAAATAACAAAGATTTTAGCTCCTAGCTAGGATATAAGATTATTATCGCGAACGAATCTACTGGAGAGAATAACTTTACAATCTACGGTAATCTTATCCATTAGAGCTTAACTAAGAGTAAGCGCGTCACTCAAAGCGTTCTAGTGTTAGAGATATATAGAATGGTTAGCGGAGTTAATATAGCAATTGCAATTGGAACTACCCTAAAAATGATTATAGATTGACTTGAACTTCCTATTATCCCTACAATCGTGTGTACCGACTTATATTCCCTCTATAAGTGTTTAGTCAAGCTTGGTACTATAAAGGAGAAGCGCCTTATAATTAACATTATAGTACTTTGGCAATCTTACAAACGACAAAAACTCTTTAAAATTTAATGGATTAATGGCCAAGATAACCTAGTAGATGCAATAACAAAGGCAAACCCAAACAAGGCTCTAGAAACGTTTGTTAACACAAACGTTCTCTATATATAAGTTAAAGGTTAGGTTAAAAGGGAGTAGAATTCTACCGCAACTGTTTACTAAGTTTCACCGCAACTGTCTACCAAGTTTTACTGCAATCTATAGATACTGGTTTCAGCCAGCTAATTAGGATTTTCTATACCCGGTATGGAAAATTGCTATTGGCTTACTTACGCTTAGCGCCTTGGCGCCCTTAACATAATATCCACCCTAACTCCAAACAACCAATTAGGATTTTCTATCCCTAGGATGGAAAATCGCCATTGGTTCGCTTACCACTAGCGCCTTAGCGGCCCTTACGACATGTCTGCCTACTACTCCCTAATGATTATTCTTCTTCTTCTTTTCCTTAGCTTAGTATCTTTATTAGATAACAATCTGCAAGTTTCAGTTTAAAAGCATTTATACAAGCCGTTATATATTACAGTAGCAATAGTAAGTAAAGAGGATTGATACTTGTTACGCTAGTTAAGTGGTATTTTATATGTAGATGGCAACTATAAAAGAAGAGTTGCCAGTGTTGGGAATATATCACGTATGGTTACGTGTAGCCGCGGCACTAGCGTGGCAAGGAGCCTTAAGCTCCTCACCCTCCCCTATTCCAATTAATAAGCTTTATTAACCAACATCACTGTAACCTACTTAAGTAGTCGTTATTGGTGAGTCACCCTGTATGACCAACACTAATAGTAGGCCATAAAAAAAAATTAAATCGTTTAAAAGAGTAAATTAAATAGAAATAAAAGAAACCCTATAACATAGTTAATGGGGTTTTAACTACTACCCTAGTTATAACCGCACTAGTAAACCGCTTTCTTCTTATAGCTAGCCTATTGCCTAAAGAAGTATACTACCGCTCCTTATATTAATAATTAACTTTCCTAGCTACTTTTCTATACTTTAACTCTATAAAATATACTACTAATCTACGCCTATACCTTACTAGCCTTAAGCACTAAATATAGAAGATTATATATAAGCTGCTCTTACTCCCTAGTAAATAGACAGCTTATATTATAGCCCCTAAGCCTATATAAATACCTATAAAGTTCCTTCTACTACTTTTTAAAAATAGCTTTAAGGTAAACACTAATCTTACTAAGTTGCCTATACTAACTAATACCGTATAACTCCTGCTAGCAAGGCGGTAATTATTTAATATTATATATATCTTACTAAAGCTAGGTTTCTATATTAATTCTATATAATTTAGATAATTACTTCCCTTGTTTTTTAATGGGAAAACTCCTATCTTCCTTACTATTATAAAATTGTGCTATTAGGTAAAAATTAAATATAATCTTTTTTAAAACGCTAGGAAGAGCTTTAGACTTATTATATATAATTAATTAGCCTAGAATACGCTATTACTAGTAATAATCCTACTTTAGTTAAGAGGTTTTTTACTAACTATTCTAGGGCTAAAACCTAGTATAATATTAATAACGCTAATATATAGAATATAGATAAAACTAGCTATACTATAGGCTTTATTTATAGTACTAAAATAGTTATATTAAAAGGTAATATTATTAATTTTAAAATAATTAACGGCTCTAGGGAGTAGGTTTTATAGATTAATTTAATTAGTATATATAGGTAGATAATTTTACTATTTATTATTTTTAAAGGATACTAATATATAAAGTTACTATAGTAGGAAGCTAAGAAGGCTATAGGGGCGTATATAATTATAATAAGTAAAAATAGATAGTTAAGTTAAGAGCTTAGTATATAATAGTTAGAGTACTTTAAGCGCTATATTTAATAAACTAAGGAATAAAAGAGGGTAGCTAAAAATAGAACTAATAATAAATATAATAGCTATTAACTCCTAATTATGGACGGCTATAGTAATTATATTAGTATTAAGTTTATTAAGTTTTACTAGTTAAAAAAGATTATACTAATCTACCTTCCTCTATATTTAACCCACCTCCTATAGCTATTAGATTTAGTTATATTTTTAGTTTTTAAGCACCTATATTTATTTAAAGTTAATAAATTTATATTTTATAGTATTACTAGTATTAATAAAGACTACTTTTTATATATACTTAGTAAAATTTAGCTATAAGTATATACTTTAGAGTTAATTAGGAGCGTGTTTAAGGCTATAGGCCTTCTTTCCTTTAACCTAAATTAAGCCCTTATACGCTACTCTAAACGGCCTATAACTATTAAGCTATTTATACCTCTACCTTATTATATAAAGGCAATAATTCTCTTCTTTTTTATATATTCTCCCCCGCTAAATAATAAGCACGCTTAAGCTTAGTATATATATATAATCCTTTATTTAGAAACTACGCTTTAAAAGCGCTTTATAAGCTCTATAAATCTATATAAATAGAAATCTTATTTAAGTAATATTAGGGGGTACATTGCAAGTGTAAGGGGTGTAACGGAACCTTGTAGTGAGAACTACAGTAGGTCCTATTATTGGGCTAGGTGTGTAGGTATAAATAGGTCAACAACGTAATAACAACTAATAGAGTAGTTGCTTAATAGATTAACTCCAATTATATTCTAAGATTCACTATAAGGAGAGAACTATCTACGGTAGGGACTGAGGTCCTTTAAATACATAACCATACGCCTAAGAAATCCTCTCTTATACGTAAGGTATGTGTTATATATAAGGTATATAAGTTCCTCCCGTTCCTTGCGTTTAATACATAGTACACTACATAACCTCGGTTACTATTCCTCGTTATATAGTTCTACCGGTTCCATTCTAGACCGTACCTATACCAACCAACTAGCTTCCGTCAACTCTTCTCCAAGTAGTTATAATATTATACTTAAGCTATCCGTAACACCATCTCCCTTCTCTTTATTTTTGTTCTTAAAAATTCCTAATATCTCTAAGTCGTCCACTAGAGGTATAATGTCCGTTTAATTAATTTGGTTAATATCTTTACTTATTATACCTAAAGCCTCTTCTTCTTTACACGCGTAATATTATACTCGCACTATTACTGCCGTACTATTGCTTAGTAAAATAATGCTGTCTCCATATTCTTATTATACTAAAGAGGGGTTAGTTTATATCGCGCTAGCAAGTCCTTTATCTTAACAACCTTTCTCTTACTTAGAGTGCACTAAAGTAAATATTTAATCGTCCTATGATGTTTATTCTACCTCTAACGCTAAATATACGCGTCCTATAACTCTTAGTAGTCTTTAAGTTCCCTAAGTAACTTATTATAGGGTCTCGCGTTTAATCTGCCGCTGCGAAACTCAATAGTGACCTAGCGTAGGCCCTAGCTAAGCTTAAGCGTTCTTAGGATACGGAGTAGAAAGCCTTAGACGCTCGGATTACAGCGTCTGCTTGGTTACTCTATCTTAAGAAGGTTTGTAAGAAGGTCCGTTCTAAGGAATAGAAACTTGTAGAATAAGGTCTGTCTAAGCTAGGTAACAAAAGAACAGACTTTCCTCCTATAAGGGAAACAACTCTAAATAGCTTGGCAATTACTCCTCTCGGGTCCCCCTTAGGTAACTCGTTCTTTAGCGGTCCTTTTTTATCTATACTACCTAACCCTTTTTCTTCTAATACTCCTGTACCTTTCCTATAGCGTTCTCTAGGTTGCTTAGTAGTTCCTAGGTAGTCTTACTATAGCCTATCCACTTTACTTTATACTATGTTTCGTTATCTATGTCCTCGTGACTAATAATCTTTAAAACTTACCATTCGTCTTCTTTTTGCTCTCTATACATATCTGCCTTATAGTCTAGTAGTTTAATACTCCCGTATACTGGTTCTAGCATTGCGATATACTATATAGGGTAAATTCTTATTTTGGTAGTAGGTTTAGCTTATACATAACTAATAAAATTCTTTATATAATTTTAAAAGGTCTTAGTCTAACGTGGTCTAACTTTTTACTTAGTCGTCAACTCTTGAAATTTTTGTATAGTAGCTACACTTTATCTCCCTCTTTAAGATCTAGTCCCTTAGATCTCTTAGTATTATAGTACCTTTTTATTTATTCTTATACTAGTTTAGCTGTTTCTTTAAGGTCTATATAAAGATTTATTAAAGTCTCTATTCTTTACTTAGCTATGCTACTTATTTTCTTTACTTATTGTGGCGATAACAATAATCTTAGCTCGTACCCGTAATTCGCCTTAAATGGTAATATCCCTGTTCCTTCTTATGGTGTTATATTATATGCAAACTATATAACTGGTAGTAATAATACCCAACTATTCTATGCGTAATTAATATAGTGCCTTAGATACTGCTCTAGTGTCTAGTTTAACCTTTCTGTCTATCTGTCCGTCTGCGGATAATACACTATTAAGGTTGCTGCGCGAACTCCTTATTCCGCCAAAAACACCTCCCAGAATGCTGCTACGAACTTTAAATCTCTATCCGATATAATCCTGCTTAGTGCTCTATATTTTACAAATACTTCCTTAATATAGATTTTAGTAATATCTTCTACTAACATTTCTTCTATATACGCTATAAAGTATCCCTACTTTATAAGCTTGTCCACTATTACTAAGATTGTATTATAATCTTGTCCTATAATAGGATCCTTTAACTTTAGTAACTTAATAATAAAGTCCTATAATATAACTTCCTATAGTCTCTCTGGTATTTTAACAGGTTATAGCCCTCCGTATGGCTTATGCCTTATTAGTTTATTTCTTTAGCAATCTAGACATTCTTTTATAACTTGTCTTGTTAGTCCCTAAATTCCTTAAATAATATACTCCTCTTAAAGTCTTAACACTAAGCCTATAGCTCCATTATGTCCTTAAGTTAGTCCCTTATAGAATAACTTAATAAACTCTTTTATAATAGACCTTAGAATATAGGTTGCTTCTCTATTTTTGTACTACTCTATATCTAGATCCTCTGCCTACGCTTCTTAGATCTTCTATATCTAATCACTCTCTAGTAATTTATAGATCTGGCTTTTTCTAGTTGCTATAATCTTGGGATAATTATACCTAACCAATCTATCTTAATCCCTTCGCAGTAAAGCCCCTAACGGCTTTTCGTTACTTTATAGTTTAGCTTTTCTACTTAGAACATCTGCTTGTGCATTATCTATACCCTTAGTATACTAAATTTTGAAATGGTATTCTATAAGCATTTCCGCCTATCTAACCTGTTTTTAGTTAAGCTCCTTTGTTATTAGGAATCCTATAAGGTTCTTATAGTCCGTCTTAACTATAAATAGTTTCTCTATACCTTATAAGAATGCTCTCTATTCCTTTAATGCTATAACTATACCTAATAACTCCTTGTTATAGATGTTATAGTTTAGTTCTAGTAGTGTTATTTTTTAACTATAGTATGCTAATAGATGCTATGCGTCCTAATGCTTTTATAGCAAATATACTCCTAGTGCGAAGTCTAATATATCTATCTTAACAACTATCTCTAACCCTAGTTAATAGATCCTAAGGATTAGTTCCTAGGTAAACAACTCTTTAAGTTCTTAGAATAGCTTCTTCTACTTACTACCCTAAACCTACAATTCCCCCTTTTTTGTTAACCTTATAAATGGCTTAATATTCTTTAACCATTATGCTATAAATCTCCTATAGTAGTTGCAAAACCCTAGGAACAATTTTAACTGTGTAACGTTCTCTAGTTCTTACCAACTCACTATAGCTTTGACTTTCTTTAGGTCCATGCTAATTTTTCCTAGTTTAATAATAAATCCTATAAATTTGGTTTTCCTTATAAAGAACTCGCATTTCTTAATTACTACTAGTATCTGTTCTTCTTATAGTCTCTTTAAGACCTATTTAACGTGTTCTTTATATTCTTTCTTACTCTCTAAGTAGATGATAATATTGTTAAGGTATACTATAATAAACTTATTGAGGTGTTCTCCTAATATACTATTAATTCGTTTCTAGAACGTTACTAGTGCGTTTATAAGCCTAAACTGCATAACTAATGGCTTATATAGTCCTTCCTTTAACCTAAAGGCTGCCTTCTATTTATTACCTTCCTTAATCCTAATCTAATAGTACGCCTACCTTAGATCTATCTTTGTAAAGATCTTTACGTTGCCTATCTTATCCTAGATTTTGCTAATTAAGGGTAAAGGATACCTATCCTTTCTGGTAATACTATTTAACTGTCTATAGTCTATACACATCCTAAGTTTTCTGTTTTCTTTAGGACGAATAGTACTGGATATCCTATTAATAACTACAACGGTCTAATATATCCCTTTTATAAGTTCTCCTGGACAAACTCCTTAAGTGCCACTAACTCTATTTTAGTAAGCTTATAGATTAGAAAGAATCTTGGACTTATTCCTAGTTCTATCTTTATCTTATAGTCCCATACTATATACTTTAACAGCTTTTTACTTTCTAGTAACCATAACTTTTTACCATACTTATGGTATCTCTTTGGTATATAACTTAAGCCTTATTTAGTCTCTTTATACGTTGCTCCGACTTAGTACTATACCAACTTGGTTTGCTATTATATCTTGCGTTATTAAGTATCTCTAATATTAACCTAACCTATAACCTAATTAACCTTTAGATTATATTCCTGTAACCAAGGCATTCCTAGTATTGCCTTATCTTTTCCTAACAGTAAGATATCAAAAAATATTCTAACTGGTCTCCCTTTAATAGTTAACTAAATAGGTCCTATTTTAAGATTAATAATACCTCCTTTATAGGCTATCTAATCTCCTAAAATCGTTATAAGTAGATACAGGTATTCCTTTTATTTATATAGTAACCCTATCCTTTTTACTACTGCTAGTAATATATAGTTCCTTATTACTCCACTGTCTATTAATGCCTTAAACTACTAATCTTGCCACTTAACTCTTAAGTTTAGGTATTATCCTTAAATTCCTTTAAGGGTTTAAGGCTCTACTATTAGTTCCCTCTAGTTCTATAGGCCTCCCCTTTTCCTAACTATTAGCTACTAGATCCTACTTATACTTAGTCCACTCTTAGCTAATACTTAGTTTATCTCTTTTCCTCTATATGCTATAGATAAGTATTCTTTAGGCAGTCCTACCACTGTCATCCATCTAGGCATTCTTCTATAAGAAATCTTCCGGGTTAAAGTGTTAGGTCCCCTTAACTCTATACTTTTACTGGGTGCTATCTATATATATACTTAGCATCTCTAAACCGTTTTTCCTCTAGTGCCTAATATATCCTTACTAGGTATTTCCGGTTTTTATCTTTTAGTGCCCTATATATATTACACATGTTATCCATATAAGCTATCTATAATAATATATAATGCGCTAGGTAACTTGGGTTAACTCTTGGCTTATTTTTATCCTTAAGTTTAAACCTATACCTAGTTAACCTAATTACTAGTATTTCTACTACGGGTACTAAGATTTATTACTTGCTTCTCTAGTCCCTAGATCCTTCTTCTAGGTTCCTTAACGTTATAATTAACGCTCCTTTAATATAACTTATGCATTTTTTAGTAATAGGTTAGTCTTAGATAACTTTTTTATCCAGCAATATATAAAAGTCTTCCTATTTATCGTTGTGTTGTTACCTATACTACTTTCTATATAACTGGTTTAGTGTATATATTCTATCTATAAGAAAGTACCTTATTATTGCTACGTTATAATATCCTTTAGTATGTCTTTCTTTAAACCTAACTAGAATATCTAGATCCTCTTCTTATTCTAGTTTGTCTAACTACTTTACTCTAGGCGTCCCTATACTAGGCCTATTAGTAACTCTTTATACAGGTGATTTATCCCTTATATAACCTAGTATAGCTAACCTCTTATCTAGCTTTTGCTCTTACTATGCAATAATTCTTTACCTAAACTTATCTATAGTTTTCTATTTTCTGCGTCTTGTAGCTAGATCCTTAAAGTCGTCTTGCTTCCTAATCTTAGTATTAACTTTTTAATCTTTAGGCTGAACACTATGTTTACCTAAAACTATTATAGTCCTTATTCGTTTCTTAAAATCTTAGCTTCCTAATAATATTCTTATTCGTTCCCTAAACTTATAGTTCTTAAACTTGCATCCTATACTTATTTGTTTATTACTAAACTAAGTTGCTGCTCTTTCCCATCAGTTTTCGTTCGTTATGGGTTTATAAGCCGTCCTTATTGCGTCCTATAAGTCTAGAGCTTTCCTTATCTCTTTATAAGAATCTTAGACCTATAGCCTTTTGCCTTTTATAAGTAGTAAGCTAGCACTAGCAGTTATCTACTTGCTTAATTGTCTCTAGATATTACTCCTTCCGTCTTATAAAGCGATAGATATTGTATCTAACAGTATTATAATACCCGTTACTAATTCGCGTTCTATAGTGGTTTTAGTCTCTGCTTTTATTGCGTTACTAAGGTATAAGTGCTCCTAGTTAGCCTCTTTTTCTTCCTCGTTACTATTAATTAATAAGTACTCTAACTCCATTGTTATTATTACTAATCTTTATTTATATATTGCTTTAACGTCTTAATCTAGCTTATAGAGTTAATCTTATTCTTTATCTAACTTTCTGGTTTCTTTAAGCCTTTTTAACTCTAGCTTTTACGGCTAATAGCTTACGCCATACTTAGCGTCTTTATAAACTTAGCATGCGTTGTTATAACAAAACGCGAAGTGTTTAACCGAATACTCCTTGGTCCCGCGCAATATCCCTATATCTATGTTATTGTACTCTAACGACCTAGTGCCTTTTACCGCGTGGTTACTCTAACCACCTTTATAGTCTGTAGCAAAATAACCTTGTTTTCCGTAATTTATATAAGCTCCATCTTTAAACCATTTCTCTTATTATAGAGTCTACCTAAACGTCTTCTACTACTAAGATCCCTAGTTTGGCCTCTGCTCCCTAGTCCTATATTTACTTAATCCTTAACCTCTAGGTTTCTATAGTTTCTTTATCTATCTCTTAGACTCTTTAGTACCGCTTAGGTCTATTAGCTCTGCGCTATTTTATAGTTTTTAGCTCTGTGTTTACTAATGCGTGCTTTGCGCCTTATACAACTATAGAACTCTATCTTGCCATTTCTTAGCTTATTCCATTTAATAGATCCTATTATTAATCTTTATTAACTAATTTATTAAGTTTTATAGACTTTCCGTATCTTCCATTAGGATAATTACGTCCTAGACTTTAGCCTTAAGTCCCTATTTATACTATGCTATAAGCGCCTTATCGTTCCACTTAACCTACGTTATAAGTATCTAAAACTATGTTATATACTTAATTACTAAAGAACGTTGTACCAAGTTTTAAAGCTTCTATTCCGCTGTAGTTAATGCTTTTAGGTCTCTAAATATTTATATTAACCTTTCCGTAAACCCGTTCCAACTAGTAAATATAAACTATACGTCTTAGTTAGTAGTTGTTATACTACTAACTTATATTTCTATAAGGTAAGGTTTAAACTATTCTAGTACTCTTCCTATTAAGAATAATCCTATATGCGCCACTTAATCTATAGGTGTCGCCAACTTTGCTCCTTCCTGCACGACCTTAAAGTGTATTTACGTAAGGAATCCTTTAAGTTTTAACCTTTCTCCTAAGAATTGTTTAATTAACGGTAACTTAACCTTTGCTATACTAATTCCATTAATACATTCCTTAAGTATCCTACTATTATCTAATAAGCGATTAACCATTTCCTGTAACTAACCTCTTATAACCACTTATAAGTCCGTATCTGCTATACTAGTGTCTCCTAATCCTAAGGTAGTTATTGCCGTTAATGGCATCGCAACTGGTGCTTTAGGTAGCATATTATTCGACTTTATTTAATATTGTAACCTTGGTAGTAAATATATAACGGAACCTTATAGCGAGAACTACGGTGGGTCCTGTTATTAGGCTAGGTGTATAGGTATAAACAGGTTAACAACGTAATAATAACTAGTAGAGTGGTTGCCTAACAGATTAACTCCAATTATATTCTAAGATTTACTATAAGGAGAGAACTATCTACGGTAGGGACTGAGGTCCTTTAAATACATAACTATACGCCTAAGAAATCCTCTCTTGTACGTAAGGTACGTATTATATATAAGGTATATAAGTTCCTCCCATTCCTCGCGTTTAATACATAGTATACCATATAACCTTGGTTACTATTTCTCGTTATATAGTTCTACCGGTTCTATCCTAGACCGTGCCTATACCAACTAACTAGCTTCCGTCGACTCTTCTCCAAGTAGTCGTAATATTATACTTAAGCTGTCCGTAATAAGGGGTTTATCGCTTGGTTGCGAATTGATGGGGTAGTATATGCCTAATTAGGTAACCCGGATATTTCTAAACTAATTAAAACCGTCGCTTAAAATTAACTTAGTATATAGAAGATAAGAAATAAGCAAGTTTTTTAAGGAAAATTTCTAAAATTGCCGACTTATAGCCGGTAATTTGCAGTTCCTTAAAAAAGTTTACTTATTTCTTACGCCTGCGGCGGGTGTAAGGCTATTGCCTAGGTGTATAGTAGGGAGTAGGCAAGCCGAGCATAAGTCACAAGGAGAGTCGATGGAAGAGGACGATATGGTAAAGAGTAGGTATGGCAATACCTCGTACGGAGACGAACCGATAAGGGAAGGGCTGTAAGCCTAAGGGAGCTTATAAGGAGGTGCCAAGGGCTAGCCGAAGGCTAGCCTTAACAGCCGCCAAAAGATCCCTTATAGCGGGCTTTTGTCCTTTAGGATAAAGTCCTTTTAGGGATAAAGTCCTTTTAGAAACTAAGTAGCTTTAGGAACTAAGTAGCTGCCCTATTACTACCCTACTACTGCCTTACTACTACCTGCTACTACCTACTACTACCCTACTAATACCCTGCTACTGCCCTGCTACTGCCCTACTATTGCTATACTACTATTATAGTGGTGATATAAGGCTGCCTTTATATAATTAATTATGTAACGTATATTAACAATAGCTATTTATATTATTGTTATCTTCTTCCTTAAGCAACAGCACTATTACTATTACTATTACCACTGCCGCTACTACTACTGCTATATCTTCTACTCCTGCTTTTACTGCTGCTGCTACTACTACTACCGCCACTACCACTACTACCACTATTACTACTACCGCCGCTGCCGCCGCTATATCTGCGCCCGGCCGCCGCTTCTTATCCATACCGCCGCCATCTTAGGCTAGGGTGCCTGTGTGCGGGACTTTGGTCCTAGTAGATAAGTATAAATATAACTATAAGTAACCTATATTACTTATATAAGGCAGAGAGCTAATTAATACTAGCCTTGCAAGGCTTATATGGCGACTCTATATCTAGTGGGCCCTTACCCTTTTACTAAATATTAGAGTCTCCTAGGGTTCTATAGTGGGTGCTATAGAAATTGCAAGTAGCGGGATTATAGGGCTTAATGTTCGTCGTACGATATAAATTCTTAGCCTATAGTGGCGGCAGTAGGAGCACTAGAGGGTAAGGATCGGATTGTAGAACTAGAGGATAATAAGGAGTAGATAAAAGTTACTAAATTTAAACTACTAGGTCTCCTCTCTTTTTTCCTATTTTTATTTTATTTTATAGTATTTTATATAAAGAGAAGTATAAATAAAAAAGGTAGAAAGGAGATATCCAATTAGTAGAAAAGCTGAAGGTGTTTACTAGAGCTTTATATAGAGCTTTATACGGAGCCTCCGCAGAGCTTCGCGCAGAGCCTCTATATATAGAGCTTAGTGTAGTGCTTAGTGCAGAGCCTTTATACGCGGAGCTTCGTACAGAGCCTCCGTAGAGCTTTGTGTAGAGCCTCTATAGAGCTTTGCGCAGAGCTTTACGCAGAGCTTTTACTAAGCTTTAGTAGAGCTCTGTATAGATAAGCCTTATTCCGCAAAGCTCTTATAAGCTTTATATCTATATAATATTACTTATCCTTAGAATATTTAGATAAAAGTGGTACTGTTTTAAAGCGCTTTATAAGCTCTATAAATCTATACTAATAGAAAAATTATTTATTTAATATTGGGGGATATATTATGGAGGTCGCTATTAAAAGTTCTTGCACCTTCCTAATTAGGAAGTTAAGCGACTGCGTATATACAATTACGGGTGCGTAGCTATTAGCATACCCCACGTAAATTTGGTCACGATCTCGCTATAAGTGCGTAATTTTTAGCACTATTGCGTAAACTGCAATACCGACTGCGTAAATTACAGTACTAACAAATTTTAATAAATTTCAAGCTATAATAACTACCTTAATACTATTAATTATATACTAATTTTAATTTAGAATATATATAATACTTATAGAATTTTATAGAAAAATAGAAAAATATTTATTTAATAATATATTAGTAGAGTTAGTAAGTTAACTTCCTAATTAGAAAGGTGTAAGAACCTTTAATAGCGACCTCCATATAAGTATAAGCATATTAGGGGTTTTTGCCAAGACTATCCGGAGACTATCCGGATATAGTCGCTTTAGAAAAGGACGGGTTTATGCTAGAAACCATAATCTAGTATAGAAATTTACCGAATCCTTACTTATTTAAACCACTTTTCTATACCCATATATAACACTACCTATCCTCTATACCAACACATTGCTGTCGCCTATTTTTTTAAGCTATGGGCAAGCCCGCCTAGTTAACTAAATAGAAGTCAATTGTACAAGCTCTAATTGACCTTAACTACAACAATATCTATATAGAAATTAAGACCCGTGTTTCTTAATCTACTCTTTAACGCTAGAGGGCAAATTTAAAGAGGTATAGCTAGATTAATCCACTAATTAGGGGGAATGGCAGGCCACTACTACTTATAGATAAAGCTCTAGATATATAACGTTAGGTAATAATATTAATATTAATTTTACTAATAAACGCGTACTAATTAGGGCCTCTTTAAATACCTCTTATATAGCCCAGACGCCTATTTTACAGAGATGCTCTAGTTTCTATACGATGAATATAATATAATAGTAGCATAAAGCATACTATTGGCTGGATTAAAGCGAAGAAAATGGAGTAGAAAGGTTATAAGGATAATTGCTTAATAGCGTAACCTAGGCCTAAGGGATGACTGGATTATTTAAATTTGTGGCTATAAACGCAATTAGTTTATTTTTGTTAATAATTAGCTTATAATAAGAAGATAATAGATAGGAAGTATAGATGGGCGCTAATTAATAAACCTACTAAAGGAATATTGGAATTAAAGAGATCTAAAAGATGGAGCTTACTACTAGCGTATACCTATTAGGGCTATATGCCTGGCTAGTTAATATACTAAGGCGCTATTAATGGGCTAATGTTTATTAAGTGGATAAAGAATAAGGTTCTTACTTATATACAGCCTTATCTATAACCTTGTTTAGTTTTAGTAATAGATAATATATTAATCTATTGCAATAAGGTATATAGTGTCTATAAAGGATAGGTGTTTAATACTATTGCTTACTTAAACCTAGGAAGTTTAACGCCTCTGTAATACTGCTAGTGTTAGGCTTAAATATCTTCCTCTTTACTTACCTAATTTTAATCTAATTAAAGCTTCTTTTTATAACTTAAAGTAGTAGCTACGTGCTTATTAATTTAAAGCTAAACTATAGAATAACTTTAGTAACTTTTTAAGCCACGCGGTAAAGTAATAAGGATTTAATAAGAGGGCAAAAGGCTATTTCTTACGGGTAGGAATTAAGAGGTAGTATAAAAAGGATAAGGCCTAGTCTTTTGTAATACATCTATATAGGGTAGTTGCTAATTAAGACGTTAAGTAAGGCCTCTACTATAGTATTATAACGTTACTAATCTATTCTAAAGTCTTTAAAGTAGTTTACTATGCGATTAATAAGTCTATATATTAAACTAATCCTATACAGCTTTATATAGCCTATACTACTATTAAATAGCGCATACTTAAGTAACTTAAAGTTATAGTCCTCCTTAATTAAAATTAACTCCGCTTTAGTAAAGGCGTTAGCAATAACTAGGTAATAGCTTTATGGCCATTTAGTAAAGGCGCCAAGCTTACTATTTAATTATTTAATATCGCTGCGGGTGGGGCTACTAGGTAGTAGGCTTATAGGTATAGTTAGGGGTAGATAGTAATAGGTAGGCGTTTTAGAGGATAAAGCTAGAACCAATAAAGCGCTCTATAATAACGGCACTAATAAGGATCTTATATTTAGTATAGGGTCCACTATAAAATAACTATTAGCGATAATTGGTTGTACAGAAGGAGGCTATAAGGGGACTTTATAGGCAGGGGGCTATAAGGACACGATTATGAAACAGGATAGATTGTAGAGAAGACGAATCCTTAAGGAGGTAAGGCCTCTGGGATTATGGAGACTATATACTACGTGCACGTGCCTCTAGCACGTAACCGGCGACCATCTAAAGGGCGTCTGGAGGTTGTCCTAAGGGCAACCCAAGGTGACCGCAATAATATCCCTTATAGAGGCATTGCCGCCTATATAGTATTCTATACCTATTATATTATCTACTAGTTCTGCTGCTATATCTAGTTTATTAAAACCGCTACTATTACTAATTAGTCTTACTACGGAATAGGATTGGCTAGTAATTGTATAACTATAGTATAAGCCTCTCTTTGTCGCCGCTGTTGTCTTAGGGGAGAGCTTATTAATTTATTTATGCTGCTAGAGTTACCTTAATAGTGCTTATAGCTGCCTAAAAATACCTTTATATCTTTTTTATCCTCCCTATCCTATATGCGTTTACTATACCTAATCTTTAACAGTAGTGGTAGATCTGTGTCACGGAGCGAGTACAAGTGGTGATAATATATAGCGAAGTAGATATTATTAAGCTTTATATATAAACTATATAATAAGATCAAGACGTTGCGTAAGGAGAGAAGGTAAGGAAGCGGGAAGAAAGGGGTATATATCGTTAACTTGGTTGCTTAGTTAACACGTACACGGGGCAGAATAGGCTTCGGGTTATAATCCTAGTAGAACTTAGTAGAATATGGCAGAACGCCGTCAGATTGCCATAGATTGCGGTCGGTCTCTTTTTACTAAGTCAGTAGAAACAGGTAGACGAGTCGGTGGAAATAGGTAGACGTGTATAAGGTGTCACGAAGATGTCCCATAACAGTACCCCCCCTTTAAACTCGAGCTTCTACAAGATGGGGCTGTGGTAGTTCTGGGTAGAGTTCGTGAAAGTCTTCTACAGCTTGTATAAGTCCTATAGAGTTAACGGGTTCCTATATAGGCTTAGTAAAGCCTCTCCATTTTATAAGGTACATATATTTGCGTTTCCGTTTGTCGTACTTAATATCATTAACTCTTTTAATAAAGTACTTATCCTTACCATCTACTTTAACTGGTAGGGGAGGGTCCTAGATCTATCTAGGCAGGGCATTTAATACAGGGGCAGTAGGGCGGAGGACTGACGTATAGAATACGGGGTGGATTTTAACCGTATTAGGAAGCTTTAGTTAGTAAGCATAGGGAGAGACAACCTTTTTAACCTTATAAGGGCCGGCGTTCTTCTAATTAAGTTTCTTAGTAGGTTGTTTTGTGTTTAGATTTCTTATATATAGCTAGACAAAGTTACTAATTTAGTAGGCTGGTGCCAGGGTTCAGTTCTTATTTACTACGGCTTTATAGACAGATTGGGCCCATATTATTTTATTAATAAGGAACTCTTATAGTTCTTCCATCTTTTTTATAAATTTATTTGCTTCTGCAACTTATAAGGCCTAGTAAGCTAGGTAAGGAATATTACTAAAGGGTTTAAAACCTATTCGCGGGTGCTAGCCGTAGTTGGCTAGGAATAGGGAGACCTTTATAGTTTCCAAAACGGAGTTATTTATGGTAAACTTAGTAAATATAAGCTAGTCTATCCAGTCGTCCTATAAATATAACGTATATATCCGAATATATTATTCCATTATAGTATTTACACGTTCCGTTTAACCATCCATTTCTAAGTAGTATGCCGTAGATAATAGTGCTTTAATACAGAGTTAGGTAGTTAGTTCTTTCTAAAATATAGAGATAAACTGTCTGCCTCTATTAGAGATAATTGTTTTAGGAAGTCTGTGGAGTTTCCATACATAATCTAGGAACAGTTGGGCAACGGCAGGCACTGACATATTAGGGCAGGCGATTAGGTGTTTTATCTTAGATAGTTGGTCTATAACTACTATAATATTTACATAGCCTTTACTTTTGGGGAGATTAACAATAAAGTTAATTAAGATGTCCTTCCATCTTCGGTTTGGAACGGGTAGGGGTTTTAGGAAGCCGTTGTATGTCTCGTGCAAAGCTTTAGCTTATTAGTAGGTATGGCAGCTAGAGACGTACCTTTATATCATATTATATATATTTGGCTAGTAGTATTCTTATTAGAGTAGTTCTAGGGTTTTTTCTTAGCCTAGGTGGCCGGCTACTAGTAGGTTATATATATATTTAAGGAGCTTAAGCTTAAGTTTATTATGGTTAGGTACAACTAAGCGGTTCCTATAGTATAGGTAGTTTCCATAGGCTTCGCATTTACTTAGAGAAATTCTTTTAAAGCGTCTAGCGCCATCTCAAATTAGCTTAAGCGTCTCTTAGATAAACTTATTATTTGGGTATTTATTGGTTATAATCTGTTTAATGGTTCAATCGGTTATTTCAAAAACATATACTATAAGGTCCTTAGTAGGGGGTTTAAACAGCTTGGGGCGGAGCAGGGTCTAATTACAGTAGGAGCATGCTTTTTCTTAAGCTGGTGCGTTTTGCAAATGTTGGGTTAGGGCATTAAGCTTCTAGCCTTAAACGCCTAGGCGGTATATAATTGAAAATTGGAAATGGGACAGATATTCTAACTAGTAGGCCTAATAGTAGCTTAGCTGTTTTATGGTTGTAAAGTATTGTAGGTTCTTATAATTGCTAAGAACCTTAATTAGAAATCTAGAGCCTTCTAGTTTAGGATGCCATTATTTAAAACATCTAATAATGGCTAATAGTTCTTTATCGTAGATCTTATAATTGCATTTGGCTAGACTTAGTTATTTTAAAAAGTATGTTATAGGGTGTAATACTCCTTCCTTATTATATTAAGACAGAATGCCTCTAGTAACGTAGTCGGATAAGTCAGCTTCTATAATACTTATTTAGTTTAGGTTAAAGTGTTAGAGTATAGGTGCGGTAGTAAATATAACTTTTAGATAAGTAAAAGATTTCTTATATTCCTTATTAAAGATAAAGGCTTTATCTTTTTGGGTTAGAGCTATAAGGGGTAAAACTAGGGCGGAGAAGTTATTAATAAACCATTAGTAGAAGTTAGCAAATCCTATAAAGGCCCTTACGTCCTTAACGTTTTTAGGTTCTTACTAGTTTATAATTACTTCAACTTTCTTAGGGTCTATTTATATGCCGTCTATGGAAATAATAAGTCTAAGGTATAGAACTTCCGTTTTATGGAACTCGCATTTATCTATATCTAACTATAGGCCGGCTCCGCGCAAGGCTTGCAGGACCAGTTTAATATATTTTTAATATTTAGCCAGATTATTGCTATATATTAAGATATCGTTAATATAAGCAGTACAAAAGATATCTAGGTATGGGTGTAGGGTGTTATTTACAAAGTGTTAGAATAAACTTAGGATATTTATAAGGCCAAATAGCATTACTAAGTACTTAAATAATCCGTATTAAGTACAAAATGTAGTAAGCTATTTATCTCCTTTTGTAATATAGAGGTAGTTAAATGCGTGGATAATATTAAGCTTTATATAGAAGCAAGCCTTACTTAATTAGTTTAGTGTCTCTTAGATTAACGGGATTAGGTATTAGTTCTTAATAGTAATAGCATTAAGAGCTTGGTAGTCTATGTAGAAATGTAGACTACCGCTAGGTTTCTTAACAAAGATTACTGGTACGGCTATAGATAAAGAACTTACTCTAATAAATCCTTTATCTAGATATTCGTCTAGGTACTTCCGTAGTACCTTAAGTTTGTTTTAGGATATCCTATATAGGGGTCTAAATCTAGGATGTTTTTCTTTTTTAACTATAATCTTATAATTATATAGACGGCGTTCCGGTAGTTTATTAGCTTCCTTTTATAATAATATATCTAAATAGTTATAGTACTCTATTGGTACCTTTGTGGCGGGGTTAGTATACTTCTTTAGTACTAAGGCCTTCTTAATATTAGCCATTGTAACAGTGAAGATTATATATTCTAGTTTCCTGGTAAGTTGTGCTAGCGGAGTAGCTTTAATTATATAGATATCTAAGGTGTTAAGCGGGCTTAGATTGTCCTTAGTTTCTTATACGGTTTCCTATTTGGTTTTAGGTTTGGTATTAGATACGGAGTTAGTATTAGATTTAGGTTCAGGTTCTTTAAGTATCCTTTTTATAGTAGAATACCAGTTCTTCTAGTACTTTTATATATTAAGCTTAAGCTTCTGCTTAGTTTAGGGTGCAGCAGTTAGAATTAATTCGTGTGGTCTAGTATAAATTCTGGGTTCTTAGTGGACGTTAGTGGAAATCTTATATTGGTGGAATTTAGTGGAATTCTTAGGTAGGTAGAATTGGGTGGACTTTTTAGGTATAGGGTGGACGTTAGTGGAAATTTTAGACTGGTGGATCCTAGTGAATTTTTTAGATTTTGGTTTAGGGTTTAAGCAGCAAGTTATAAGGCACTTCTGCTTATAATGGGAGGTGGTAAATAGAAGCTTAAGGTTATCCTAATTAATAGTTACCTTATATAGCTTTATCTAGGGTTGTCTAAAGATTACTAGGTAACCTAGGGTAGTTATAAAGAGCTTAATTAATTCTTTGTGGTTTAGGTATTAGAGTCTTAGGGCCGCTATATAAGTAATACAGCCTAAGATAGTGCGTTTACTATTAAATCTAAATACGTTAATATGCCGGTTAAGGGGTATTAGGGTAAACCTATTATCTTACGCAAAGATCTTATTAATAAATCCTATACCGCTAGCTCCTGTATTAATTAAGACTTAAGTATTAGCCTATTAACCTTTCTACTAAAGACAGCAGTTAACGGTTATACTATAATCCTAAGAGTTAGGGTTTGCTATATTTAATGCATTTAATAAGATCTTGTAACATAGCTGTCCCAGAGAGTAACTTAACTCCAAGATATACCTTTTAGTAATAAGCGGGAAGGGGTTTCTATAGGACATTAGCTATAACTTTATCCTTATAAGTGGTGCTTACTAGATACGGGGCTAGAACTAGGTAAAGATTAGGGGCGGTAACTAGAGGATTAATGCAGTAAACAGTTATTAGTATTGGCCATTTATATATTATGTTAGGGCATAGGGACGGAGCAGTATTTTAAGATATAGTCCTTACTTCCGCATTTAAAGCAAAGGCCTAGCTTAATACGTTATTCTTATTTAGGGGACCTTAGTAGAGTATATCCTAGGGTCTTTGTGTTAATATCTATAGCGTTAGGGTGCTTAGGCTAAAATAATAACTTAGTAGACGTTTATAGAGTTGTTATATTATATTAGGGAGTAGGCTTGGGTATAAGGCGTAGTATATTATTATACCGTTTATTAATAACGTTTGCGCAGGCGTTAAGGGCTCCTAGTAGGTCTATACCTATTAGGGAGGTTTTTAGTTTAGGGCTTAGGGATTTAATAAGGCTATTAACTAGTATGGAGTCATTCTAGCCTGTTTCCTTTACGTAACAGTTAAATTCGGAGAAGTATACTAGAAAGCTTTTCTTTTCTTAAGTTATATAATTTATCTTTCTTTAAGCAGTAGCTTGGTAGTTTAGGTTACTATATATAGCTTTAAGAAGTACAACTAGGCTCTATACTAAGTTCGGCTAGAAAGGTTTAATAAGGTTAGCTACATCTCCTCCTAGTCAACTTAGGGCGTAGTAGAGTTGGTTAGCTTTAGTTAGGTAACGGTTAGTATTACTAGTTAGTTTATTCTTAAGTCGGCTTAAAAATAATTAAAGCTTTTATTGTTTACTAGTAAATACTAGGGGGTCTAGTAGTTTTTTAGATTATTGCGGTGCAGTAGACGGATTTATAGGATAAACATCTATAGCTAGCTTAAGGTTCGCACCTAATGAGCTAGGTCTAGATTCGGTCATTTTTATCTTATCTATAGGTGGCGTGTTAGTAGCCTCTTAGGCTAGTATTTAGTCTTAGGGCCCTAACGCGAGTGCCTTAAGGGTGCGGACTTCTTCTTAAAGTGCTTCTATTAATTCCTAGTGCCATGCTTCTTATTCGGCTTATTATTTAGCTATAGCGGCCTTATTTTATATAAGGGCGTCTATAAAACACTTCTGAATATTTACTAATTATTCTTAGAGTGCAGATATAATATTAGCGGCCGTTATAGAGGCTTTAAGGTTGTTCTGTATTTTGGATAGGGCAGGGCGGGGCGGAATATAGGTGTCGGTATCACCCGGGGGGTACTGCAATTGCAATAAGTAGTTCTGGTTCTTGGTTTATTCGTGTCTTCCCTCAGTCTACCCAAAGAGAAAGAAAGGGGTAATAAAGGTCGGGCTATCTATCGGGCCGTAGGTAGTCAGGTGACCTACGCTACGCATACAGCCCCTGCCGCATACGCTCTGCGCGTAACGTTATTTACAACCTCTACTTGTACAGACAATAGGTTTTTAACGTAATATAGTGTCACAGAGCGAGTATAAGTAGTAATAATATATAGCGAAGTAGATATTATTAAGCTATATACATAAACTGTGTAATAAGATTAAGACGTTGCGTAAGGAGAGAAGGTAAGGAAACGGGAAGAAAGGGGTATATATCGTTAACTTGGTTGCTTGGTTAACACGTGCACGGGGCAGAATAGGCTTCGGGTCGTGGTCCTGGCAGAACTTAGCAGAATTTGGTGGACTTGGTAGAACATGGCAGAACGCCGTCAGATTGCCGTAGATTGCGGTCGGTCTCTTCTTACTGAGTCGGTGGAAACAGGTGGACGTGTATAAGGTGTTATGGAGGTGTCCCGTGACACCACCTCTACTGCCTACCTCCGCATATAACGCACTTTCTACAGCCCCTAGATGTGGGCTGCTTCCAGCCTTTAAAACATTACCATGGCCAGGCTCTTAATTTAGCAGCTAGGTACTTAGGGAAGGAATTTATAAGGACTAAGTTCCTAGCAGCTCTAGCCCAAATTCGTCACCAGACATTTACCCGGAGGACTATAGTTGGGGCTTGGCAAAAGACTGGAATAGTTCCATTTAAACCAGAGGTTATTTTTATATGGCTACGCCGCCAAGAGTAGGTCGTAGCTATAGAGGAGCCTTATAGTTTCTAACACGACAAGAGGCTCCTAGAGGGCCCTAGCTAGCCTATATAATAGCTTACTGAGGACAACTGAGCGTCTATATTATTTATAAATAGTATAACTGTAGCAGAGTTTAACGCGGTAATGGAGGCTTCTGCATACCTAAATACACCTCCTTTTTAGGCAGGCGTAGATTAGAACACTCCACTCTCTATACGCGTATTTAAGAAGCAATCGGATGCCCTCATACAAGACCTCCATAGCCTACCCTAACCTATATTCTCTGCACTGGAAACAACTCTTAAAGGCGGCAGGACTATGGCCTATAGCAGCGCGCTCTATTAATCTAAACTATTAAAGACTCAGGCAGCAAGTGCAGCGTATAATAGTCGCAAATCTGGTACTAAGAGGTTGCTACTTTCTGGAGGCCTAGTATACGCTAAGGACGCTTGGGCAATGAAGAAATAATGCGTAGCTGGTAAGGAGCAAGAGGCTCTTCTAGTTCTACAGCAAAAGAATAAGGAGCAGCAGAAGAAAGCGTTAGATAGGTACACTGAGCAGGTTCTACCTGCATTTATAAAGTTCTACTAGAGGGATTTCCACGAGGTGTATAGCTTTCTAGGAGAGAGCTCTCGCGCGTCACCAACTTTCTGGGCCTATACTATAGGCTTAGATAAACTTCCTGTCTATAGGAAGGGCTATATACGTTGGGTAATGGGCCAATTAACTAAGGATGGGAGAAAAAGGATACTTCGCTATATACGAATTGCTAAAGCCCTTAAAAAAAG
>Ga0307507_10000715_pt1 | contig 72957 bp, 48 predicted proteins | sample 7_EM_MG_FD_207223 | JGI IMG/M metagenome (GOLD analysis project Ga0307507, IMG submission 207223) | Populus trichocarpa ectomycorrhiza microbial communities from riparian zone in the Pacific Northwest, United States - 7_EM | ecosystem: Host-associated > Plants > Roots > Unclassified | place... | reverse complement strand
GGACATCACGCTCATGGCGAGCCTGGCACGCGGCACTCCGCAACCCTGACGCCAGGCATATAGCAAACCATTACCTCAACATAAACCGCCAGGAGTCGATCCCAACGTCCTCAAATCTCAAGCTTAGCCCATCGGTGTCGTACCGGTTCCGATCTTGTCGGTGGTCTCGAGCGGTACCCGGCAGCCGTTGAGGAAGAGGCTGAGCAGGTTGAACCATGCGATGAGCAGGATGATCTTGCGGGCGCCCACGACGCCCAAGTGCTTGAGCAGTTCGGACACGGTGGCGTCGGTGAGCGTTCCGGTCTTTGAGAGTTCGTCGGTCGCCCTGCACACCAGGACGTATTCGGCGTCGATCCCGGTGACCGGGCCGTCGTCGGCGGCGGCCTCGATTTCGCGCTCGCTCAGCCCGGTGTTCTTGGCCATCACGGCATTGGCCTGCCACTCGTAGGGGGAGTCGAGGACCTTCGCCGCCCGAAGGACGATCATCTCTCGGGTTCGCGGGCTGATCCCCTCGGCCTGGAAGACCGCCTGCACCATGCCGAACGCGGCCGGGCACAGGTCCTGCGTGCCGGCGAACATCTTAGCGACGTTCAGCGTCGTGTCAGGGTTGTATCCGTCACCGAGGACCTCTCTGAGCTCCGCGTCGGTAGGCAGGGGGACGGTGTTCTCGGCCGTGTATGCGGTCGGGTGGCTCATGTGAAATCACTCCCGTTCGCTGTTGACGGATGCCCGGCACCAGGCGGATGTAGTGCACGCCATTGCCGTGCGCCAGCACTTCGTCGCGCGCGAGCCTACAACTCGCGGCCGCTCTTTCCGGCCCAGGTATTTGCGGGGCCCACTCCTGAGGCGAGGCCGCCTGCAAGCTCGGCATCCTGTTTAGCGTCGAACAGTGGCTACCCGCATCGGTGGGAGCTATTCGGTACAAGCCGGGTAATTTCGGTGCCGGGCGGGCTTGACGCTCCTGTGTCTTCATACGATCGCTCATCCGGACTCGGCGCGAGGGCTGAGTTCGACACGCAGCAGGGCGGCATTACGTATGACGCCTTCTGGTGGGGCGGTCGTGCCGCCGTCGGTGGTGACGTACATGACCTTGCCTTCGTCGCCGGGTTCGGTGCCCCAGTAGGCGCTGGACGGTCCGACGATCAGCGGGTCGAACGGGTCTCCGGCTAAGTGGCGTACCTCGCTGCCGCGGCGTGGGACGAGCGGTACCCGGTCGAGGGTGTTGGCGCGGTGCCGGCAGACGTAGGCGAACCCGGCTGCCTCGTCGATGCAGAAGTCGTCACAGTCGGTGATGGCCGCGATGAACTCGGGGATTCCGGTCGCCTCAAGTGTGACCGCATCGACTGGGACGCGCATGAACACCTTCTGGGCGGTGGAGGTGAAGTAGAGGTAGCCGGTCGCTGGCCCGTAGCGCACCCCGTTGATGCCCGGCTGCGGCGGCCACGGCACCCCGCTGTCCGGATCGTCGCCCATGGTGTCGTGCTCCGCCCAGATTCGGGCGGTCGCGCTGTGCGCTCCCGGGCCCAGATCAATGCGCCAGATCAGCCCTGCGAAGCAGTCGGCGAGGGCCAGCACTCCGGGACCGAGCAGGCAGGCGCCGTTCAGGGCGCGCACCCGGTCGTCGAAATCGAAGATGACCGTTGGCTCGATCGTGGCGCCTGGCGTCCAGCTTCTCAGGTCGAGCCGGACCAGATGGGACTCGTGCGTGGTGTAGGCCTCGGTGAGACTCAGTACGAGTAACCCGGGTTCGACCTCGACGATGCCGGTGACCGGGTGGTCGAAGGTGTGCATGAGTATCGGGTCGGTGAGAGTGAGGGCCGGACCGGGGACGTACCACAGTTGCTTCTGCAGCACGGCAGTGATCAACACCGAGCCGTCGGCGCGCACGATGAGGTTCTCGAGGAAGTACTTCTCCGGGAAGTGGGCGACTGGGGTCAGAGTGGCCTTGGGAAGCGGTGGCATGGCCATGGCGGCCTCCTTACGCGGGAAGAGCCGTTGCACAATGCTCTGATTACTGGTCGAGTCCGGTGGCGTTCGCCGGGACGTCGTAGGCCATGAGGGTGAGCGAGACCGCGGTGAACCAGCCCATCAGGACCGTGACGTCGGTGATGCCGGGGTCGCCGAGAAGTTGCCGCGCGCGGCGGAACAGTCCCTGGGGCACCGTGCGTGCCGCGGCCAGGGTGGCGGAGAGTTCGTAGACGACCTGCTGGCGCGGGTCGTCGAAGGCCGTGGGAAGCCCTGCGATGAGGGCTTCGACCTTGGCGGACTCGAGCTTGCCGAGGGCTTCGGCGATCTTCTCGTGCTCGTGGCTGCTGTACGCGGCCCTCCAGCGCCCGCAGACGACGCAGGTCGCGATCTCGATCTCAGCCTTCGACAACGTCGACTTCGACTGGAAGTAGGCACCGATCGGCGCGATCGTCGTAAGCAGCGACGGATTCGCCGCCCAGATCTTATGCGGGCCGGGGACCAGGCCGCGCAGCTTCAGGGTGAAGTCGAACGCCTCGCGCATCTGCGGCGGCATCTTCTCGACCGGTGTTTCCACGAAGCGGCCGAAGGTGCCGAAGTCTTCCGGATTCTCGAGCGTGGCCTTCGCTTCAGCGATATCGGACATGATCGGCTCTCCTCAGGGGATCGGGGTCACGGGGTTCCCGGCCGGCACGTCATAGGCGTTGAGCAGGGTGCCGAGCGCCAAATAGTGGATAGTGATGAACACCACCGCGTTCAAGGCGTCCTGCCCGAGCTTCGCGAACGCTGTGTCGTACAGTGGCCCCGGCACCGGGCCGCCGCGGGTCAGCGCGGAGGCGAGATCCGCGGCGAGCAACTCGTCCTCACCCAGATCGGCCGGCCGTGCCCCGGCGCTCAGGGCTGCGATCTGGTCCGAGCGCAGCCCGGCGCGAGCAGCGAGCGGCGCGTGCGCGTACAGCTCGTAGGCGGCGTTCAAATGCGCCCCGAGCGTGAGGATGACGACCTGGCGCGCCCGTTCGCTGATGCCGTCCAGTTTCTGGGCGACGCCGATGAACTGGCCTAGTGGGACTGCGAGTTCGGGGAAGTGCAGCAGGACTGCCCAGGGCCCGACGAATGCGCCGGCGGGGTTCTTGACCTCGAAACCCTGGTACTCCTCGGCCTGGGTCACCTCCTCGAAGGCCTTATAGAGGCGGCGCTGCTTCGCGGTCAACGCCGCCGGGAGAAGAAGCGGCAGGCGCATGGCGATCTCCCTTCAGCCAATCCACAGGGGTGCAGACGTGAAAACGCATCGGTCGCACTTCCACCCTCGCGCCGTCGGGTGATCTCTGCAAACCGAGAGGTTGAACCGCCCCGGTTTTCGTCCAGGCTCTATGGTTGGGGTTCCAGCTGCGGGTTTGACTGTGTGAGGTAGAACTCTGTTTCGTATTTGACGGGTGGGACGTGACCTATCTCACCGTGCAGCCGCCTGTTGTTGTACCAGTCGATCCACTCGGCGGTGCCCAGTTCGACGTCGGTCAGGGTGTGGAGTCCACATAGTTTTCAACACCACTTTGGCATCCGTGCTGGTCGAGAGGTGCATGCTCTGTACTCGGTTCCGAATCACGGCGGTGGAATTGAGGCCCGATTCGGTAACACCCCACGGCCTGCCGATGCTATTCCGGCAGAGTCCTTATTCACGTCTACCCGCCTACGCGACCACCACAGCTTGACGGCCCCTGTCGAATCCTTGCGCGCCGAGTTGCGCGAGCACCGACGCGAGATTCAGCGCCTGCGCGTGGAGAACGAGATCTTGCGGGAAGCCGCGGAACCGCTGGTCCACCACGCTCCGGCGCGCGAGCGCTTCGCGTTCGCCCACCGCTTGCGCACACGGTTCGGCGTCCGGCGGCTGTGTCGCATCCCGGTCACCGATCACAGCAACTATCACCCCTGGGTCAGGGCACAGGCCCGCCGCAACGAGCGCGCGGTAGACGACCAAGAGCTGGTCGCACGGATCACGGAGATCCATACGACGCATCCGGCATACGGAGCCGAACGCGTCACCCGCGAACTCAAGCGCCAGGGCCTCGAAGTCGGCCGCCACCGCGTGGCCCGGCCTATGCGTAAGCGCGGCCTCGCCGGAATCACGCGGCGCAAGCGCCGGAGCCTGACCAAGCCCGACCCCGCAGCGGTAGCGGTTCCGGATCTTCTACGCCGCGAGTTCACCGCTCCGAGGCCCAGTTTGAAACTGATCGGAGACATCAGCTGCTTCCCGACCGACGAGGGGTGGCTCTACCTCGCGACGGTCCTGGACTTGTGCAGCAAGGAGTTGATTGGGTACGCGGTCGCGCCACACATGCGCACGAGCCTGGCCGTCGATGCGATCACCATGGCGCATCAGGCCGGCCTGGTCGCAGGCAACGCGATCATGCATACAGACCGCGGATCTCAATACCATGCGAAGGTCCATCGGAACGCGCTGCGACGCCTGGAGATCCGGCAGAGCACCAGCCACACCGGCTCGTGCCTCGACGGAGCCGCCGCCGAGTCGTTCTTCGCCACGATCAAGGCTGAGATCGGCGTCACCTCCTGGCCCGACCGGGCGAGCGGCCGCCGGGATATCGAAAACTGGATCAAGACGTACAACGAACGGCGTCTGCACTCCGCCATCGGCTACCGGACCCCGACCGAATCCCGCCGCACCTGGCAGGAGCGCATGTCCACCACTGCACAATCCAAGCGGTGTCGAGAACCATGTCGACTCCAGAAGACGACAAGACGTAGCCGTCACCCGTAGCCGTCAAACCAACCGTCAAACCACCCCACAGCACCAAGAGGCCCCGCTGGAAAGCACGTCCAGCGGGGCTTCATGGTCTTGCGGAAAACAACGCCCGCAATCTTTCGCTAAGGACACCCTGAGGCCTCGCCGGAATACTATCCGGCGGCACCTTGCCCATAAAGCGTATTAGGCTTGTCCAAGAAGGCGTAAGACTGCCGCCACCTCATCCTCTGGAAAAGAATAAGCCGACCAAGAATTTCGGAACTCATCAGCTCCAAGATTGCGCATCAAATTAACCGTGGAGTTGACTACCTCCATAGCGAATTGGCTGACACTTACAGCAGAGGCACTCCATCGCTCTTCCCCGGTCGGGCTGCCCCACGATGGATACATTGCAACTCGAATCCTCATGCTGCGGCCTTCTGGCTCTAATACCCACCTCACCTCGCCTGGCTCAATATCAAACGAAAAGGTCTGGACCGTTTGATCCTCCATGACCCGCCTCACTGCTTCTAATGGCAGCCTCAAAGCGTCGGTCGCATCACTGACCGTTGCACGGTAAGCACTGCCATCCGGCTTGTTCAGCTCAAACGATGCCCAACCATGGCGTACTGCCGTCCAGCGAAAGATGTAGTCGTTCACGGGCAAGCTCCATCAAGTGACATTGTCATTTCGGGTACGCCGTCCAGATTCTCCCATCGCGAACGACAATTTCTGCGACCGAAGTCTCTTGACCAGCCCCATTCACACCGATCGTCCGACCATAATCGAACTGATGGAGGTGGCCAGGGCCGTTAGGGTTAGGCAGTTCGGGCGAGCCGTTCGCGCCGTCAATCAAGTTCCGACCGAGGACATTATCATCACTCGCATTCCAGATAAAGTCTTCGCCAAACTCGCCCGGAAGATCCCTTTCCCCCGCCGCAATCGCTTGCTCCTGCGCCCCTGGTCCGTGACGATATTCGATGTGCGCCAATCGGTCATCTTTTATCGAAGCAGTGCCAGGGAGGTCATTTCCTGGAGCCCGAATATCTGTGGCGGTTCCTTGGCTATCGACCGCAAATCGCGCATTGCCATAGCCGCAATTATGGACGAGTACAGGGGTTGATCCTGCTACGACATAGTACGTGTGCAGGTCGCCGATGGTCAGGTCGTAGGTGACGGTGTTGGCGTGGAAGAGGTGGACGGTGGTGACTTCGGCGGTGCCCGTGGGGGTTTGGAGGACGTCGCCGGGCTTGAGGTTTTGAGCGTCGACGAAGGCGGCTTGGGTGATGTCGTAGAACGGGTGGTGGAACGTGGTGGTGAGTGTTCCTGCGTGCTCGATGGCATCGCCGGTAGCCGATGCCCTGGAGGCGCTGGTGGCCTTGTTGGCGCTCCCGGCCGTGCGGTCGGCCGGCGCGCCTGCCGCGCTGTGGGTGGCAGTGAAGGTGGCGGCGGTGAGGGCCGCGGCTAGGCCTACGGCGGCCTTCTTCAGCGTGCTGGGCTTGCTTGCCGTCGCCTTGGCTGCCGCGGCGGTCACCGGGGTGATGCCGACGTTGACGAAGTCGTGGTCGGTCTTGGTGACGATCACGGCGGTGACCGTGTTCGACTGGGTGCCGGACTGGCCGGGAACCGCGTCGGCGATCTGGTCGCCGACCGTGATCTGGTCGATCGGCTTGGTGGCGCCGTCGGCCATCAGGACGCGGGTGCTTCCGACGAAGGAGTGCGGCATCGCGCTGACCGCGGAGCCGATCGCGTCGCAGCTGATCTGGTTGGAGAGTGAGCCGGGGTTCAGGTCCGGCGCGATACGGGCGAGTCCTGCGCCGGCGATCGGCAGTATTCCGCCGACCGCGCCGCCGACGGCTATGCCGGTGTTGATGCCGGACGTGACCGCGTTGCCGAAGCCGGAGAAGGAGCAGCCTTGGTCGGTGGAGCCGCAGTCCATGGCGTAGTTCAAGGCGCCGTTCAGGCCGCCGCCGACTCCTCCGCTGATCGCTCCGGTCACCGCTCCGGACAGGACTTTGGTGGCAAGTCCGGTGCCGACCGCGTCGCCGAGCAGCGGCGAGACGGCGCTGGCCACGCCCATGGTGGCCAGGGCCGTGACCCCGCCGATGGCTCCGCTTTCCGCGTAGGACAGGGCATCACAGTTCGACGCGCTTCCGTTGCTGCACTGGCCCCAGTGGGTGACCATGCTGCTCGCGGCTGCGGCCACCACGCCGCAGCCTCCCATCGCCACACCACCGGTGACTAAGACGCTCACCCCGGCGCACACGGCGAAGCTCGCGACACCGGCGATCAGTCCGGCGACGGCGGGGTGGTCGGCGGCGAAGTTCTTGGCGCAGCCGAACCATGACGAGGGGTTCCAGCCACAGTTGGCGCGTTGTGGCGGCGGGGCCAGCGTGGCCGCGGCGGCGGTCAGGTCGGCGACCACACCGGGGTCGCCGGTGATGGTGTGGCCGTCTTTTCCGGTCTTGACGCTGCCCAGGGCGCGCATGCGTGAGAGCCAGCAGCCGTAGCGGTCCCCGCACCGGTCGGCGACGATGCTGGAGTAGGCGCCGACGATCGGGCTGGGTGCGGAATGCGCCAGCTCGGTGTTGGTGGCCTTGGGATCGTACTTGATGTACGTCCCGTTACTGCCTGGGCGCTTGTATCCGCCGCCGCAGATGTCGGTGGGGCAGTGCCCGGTGGGGTCGGCCGCGGTCATCGGGTCGTCGTCGCCGTAAGCGAAGGGGTTGGCGTTCGCGGAGTTCGGGACGGGGTTGTTGGCGACGGTGTCTTTACTGGTGAACTGTCCGGTGGCGGGGTTGTACCAGCGGGCGGCCATGTCGACCTTGCCGCCGCTGGTGTATTCGGACTGGTAGCCGAGGGCGACCTGGGTGCCGGAGGTGGACAGTACGGCGCCGAGTGGGTCGTAGGCGACGCTGGTGGTCAGGGCGGAAGTGGCGGTGGGGGTGAAGCTGCCGACCAGGTCGGTGTGCTGGTCGATGAAGGCCAGGGTTCCCGGGCTGGCGGGGGTCAGTTTCACTGCGACGATCGCGCCGGACGGGTCGCGCGTGTAAAGGCTGGTGGCAGTGTCGGAGACGACCTGGTTGCCGGTGCCGGAGTAGGCCATGGCTGCGCCGCCGACGGCGGTGACGCGGCCGAGCGCGTCGTAGGTGTCGGCGGTGCTGCCAGCCGCGGTCTGCTGGCCGTAGGAGTCGACGGCGCTGGTGACGGTGCCGGCTGCGGCGCTGGTCGTGCTCTGCAGGGTGCCGCGGGCGGTGTAGGCGTACGTATTCGTGCCGTCGGAGGTGATCTCGTCGCGCGCGTCGTAGGTGAACACGTTGGCGCCGGCCTGGGTGCGGTTGCCGTCCTGGTCGTAGGAGTAGCCGGTCACCGTGGCGCCGTTGCTCCAGGATTTGAGGCGGTTCGCCTGGTCGTACGTGTATGTGTTGGCCGCCGCTGCGGTGAAGCCGACGGTGGTCTTGGACATCTCGTTGCCGTTGGCGTCGTAGCCGTAGGCGATCGAGGCGATCGTGGTGCTGCCGGACTTGAGGGTGTCGGAGGCCAGTTCGTGCGCGGTGTTGTAGTGGTAGGTGCGTACATCGCCACCGGTACCGTAGGTGACGGTGTGGTCAAGGGAGTTGGCGGTATACGCGTAGCTCAGGGTGGTGCCGGTCAGCGGTTCGGCGATGTTGGACAGCCGGCCCGCGGTGTCGTAGCCGTAGCCGGTGGTGTAGGTGGAGGTGCCCACGGTGTCGGCCCGCGAGGCCATCTGTCCGTCGGCGTTGTAGGTGAACGCGCTGGAGCCGGACGAGCCGCTGGTGGCGGCCAGGGCGCCGGAGTCGTCGTAGCTGAACGTGTCGCTGGTGGCGTTCGAGGTGCCGGAGGAGGTGTTGCTGGTGGCCGCGGTGTGTACCAGGCCGTTGTTGTAGTAGCTGAAGGTGCGCGTCGCGGTCGGGGCGTCGGCGCCGGAGCCGGACTGGGTGAGGGTGTCCCCGGCGTTGTCGTAGCTCTGGGTTTGCACGACGCCGCCGGGGGCGTCCTGCTCGACCGGACGAGCGTCGGCGTCGTAGGTGATGGTGGAGGTGGAGTTGGCGGCCGTGGCGTACGCGGTGGTGGCCGGCTCGACCGTGGACTCCGGCAGGCCCCGACTGTTGTAGGTGGTGTACCAGGTGTTGCCGGTGCCGGTGACGTTGGCGTTGCCGGTGACGTATTTCGTGCGGCGTCCGGCCGCGTCGTAGCCGAAGGGGGTGGTGATGTTCTGGGTGACGGACGGAACCTGCGAGAGGGTGGAACTGTACGAGGCCGGCTGGGTTTCGCTGGACAGACGGTTGTCGTCGTCGTAGCTGAACTGTGTCGTGTTGCCGTTGGCGTCGGTGGTCGAGAGCGTGTTGCCGTTGCCGTCGTACACGGCGCTGGTCGAGCGCAGCAGGTTGTTCGAGGAGTCGTACTGCGCCGCGCCGGTCTGCAGGCCGGCCTGGTTGTAGGTCGCCGTCGTATACGTGCTGTCCGGCGCGGTGGTCTTGACCGCGCGCCCGGCGTAGTCGTACGCGGTGCTCGTAGTCTGGCTCGCCGCGTCGGTCACGCTGGTGCGCTCGCCGGCCGCGTCGTAGCCGTACGCGGTGCTCACCGCGCGCTGGCTGGTGCTCTGCGACAGGAACCCGGCGGTGTCCGTGTAGGCGTAGGTGCTGGTGCACGCCGCCTGGGTCGCCACGTTGTTGTACGTGGAGCAGCCGGTCGGGATCTGCGTACTGCCGGACCCGCCGATGCCCAGAACCTGGGTCGAGGTGGCGGTGCGCCCGAGGTAGTCGTACGTCGCCGACTGGATGGCGCCGGCCGGGTCCGTGCTGCGCAGCGTGTCGCCATCGGCGTCGTACGCGGTGGTGGTGGTTCGGTTCAGGCCGGAGGGATCCGACGTCGACGAGGTCTGATGGCCGAGTTGGTCATAGGAGTACGTGCTCTGGACGTTCGCCGGGTCCCAGGTCGCGGTGCTCTCGCCGAGTTCGTTGTACTGGGCCTTGGACGCCTGACCGGTCAGCAGGCTGTGATAGCTGCTGCCGGGCTGTTGGTAGTCCGGCAGCGTGCTCTTGACGGGCCGTCCGTCGGCGTCGTAGGACGTGTTCGTCTGGATGCCGGTCGGGTCCTTGGACTCGGCCGTCTCGCCGAAGGTGTCGTATCCCGTGGTCGTGGTGGGAATGGAGGGCGAGCTCGTCGTGTACCCGGTGGACGGCGAGTACGCGCCCGTGGTCACCGCCGGCTCCTGGGTGATCGCGCGGCGCCCGGCCTCGTCGTACACGTAGGTGGTGGTCTTCTGGTCCGCGTCCGTCACCGACACCGGCAGGCCGCGCCCGTCCAGGGTCCAACCGGTCGTGTTCGACGCGGCGGATACTGCCGACAGGCTGGTACGCCCACTGCCGTTCGCATACAGCGTGTTGACGTCGGACTGTGCCAGGGCCCGGGGATAGACCTGGACGTTGGCGACCTGGCCGTTGACGTAGTTGCTGGCCCCGGAGCTGCCGATCGACAACCCCTGCGACGCGGCCCAGGCCGAGGTCTGCGTCACGGCGGCAGCAGGCGCGCCGTTCACATAAAGCTGCACCGTGCCGGCCGACGCGTTGTACACCCCGACCAGGTGATACCAGGTGTTCGCCGCGGGCGTGGCCGTCAGATGCGAGGTCGCCTGCGTCTCGCTGGCGGAGTCCGCGCTCGTGGTCACGAACGCCCAGCCTCCGGCACTGACGGAGTACTGCAGATAGAAAGCACCGACATGGACCCCCGGCGCACCAACCAACGTCGTGTACGTCGTGGGCGTCGCGGCGAGGTTCACCCAGGCCGAGACCGTGTAGCTCGACGCGGTGTTGATCGGCGTACCGGCCGTGGTGACCGAACCGCTGCTGCCGTTGAACGACGCCGCCCCCGACGCCCAGGTCACCCCCGAGTTCAGAGTCCCGGTGTAGCCGTTGCCGGAGGAGTCGTGCGCGGTGGTGGGCGTGCTCGCACCGGCCGCGCCGTCGTTGAGTTTCCACCAGCCCGTGGGAGCGCCGGTGGTGTAGTTCTCCACCGACTGCGAGGTCATCACCCCGGTCGGCGAGTAGGTGTAGTCGGTAGTCGCCGAGCCGTGCGCGTCCCCGGTGCGCTGGGAGAGAATGAAGTCGTCCGCGCCGTAGTTCACGGTGGTCGTGCGACTCAGGCCCGAGGGATCGACCGTGGTCGAGGTCTTCCGGCCTGCGGCGTCGTAGACGTAATCGGTCTCCAGAGCGCCGTTGTTCGCGACCTGTTTGACCGCGTTGCCTGCCGCGTCGTAGGTGTAGGCGGCCTCTACGTATGACGAGCCAGTACAGGTTGGCGTGCCGTTGGTGATCGTCATCGCCGAGCAACGGGTGGTCTGGGCCGTGAGGCCGTTGTCGGTGTATTTGTACAGCGTCGCGTAGCCCATCGCGTCGGTGACCGACGCCAAACGCCCGGCCGGATCGTAGGCCTTGCTCTGTTCCACCAGGTCGGCGGCGGACTGCGATCCAGCCGGGGAACCGGTGTAGTTCTTCAGTGTCGTGTATGTCAGACGATCGTCCGCGTCGTACGTGTACGTGGTGACGTTGCCTGCGGCGTCGGTCATCGATGCCTTGTTGCCGTAGCTGTCGTAGGTGTACTGCGTTTCGTCCGCCGGGTTCGCGACGCCGCCGCTGTCGATGTACTGCTGGGCGTCCATCGACCAGTCGAGCTGGTCACTAGCGTTGTAGTGGTTGAGCGTGGTGCGCGGCGCGTCCCCGCCCGTGGTGTCGCTGACCGTCTCGCTGGTCCGGTTTCCGTCGACGTCGTAGACGTCGACGGTGCTCGCGGTGTGGACCGCGCCGGTGATCCGGTCAGTGACCGCCGGCTGTGTGCTGGTCACCAGGCGGCCGAGCCCGTCGTATACGTACGTACTGGTCAGGACGTTCGTTGTGCTGCCGGATCCGGTGGCGTATGTCACGGCCTTCGACAGAGTGCGCCCGAGACTGTCGTAGGTGTAGGCCGTGACGGTGCCGACCGGATCGGTGGTCGAGTAGACGTCACCGTTGGCGTAGTACTTCAGCGTAGTGACCGCGCCACCGGCAGAGGTCGAGGTGACCGGCAGACCCGCGGGAACGGGCTTCGCCGCGTTGTCTGCCGCGGGGTACGTCATCGTTCCGTCGCTGTAGACGTCGGTCGCTTTGCGCCCAGACGGATACCCCGCGACCGGCGGGGTGGTGACCGCGGTGCGGTTGCCCTTGGCGTCGTAGGCGTAGGTGGTCCGGTAAGTCGAGTCGCTCAAACCGCTCGATCGCGGATCGCTCGAGGTCAGCAACAGATCGTTGCTCGGATCTGCCGCATTCAGCTGGGTGCTGGTGTCGTCTGGAGAGTACGTGTAGTACGAGGTCGAGCACGTGTTGGTGGACTGTACCTGGCAGGTGGTCTGCGAGACGGTGTTTCCACGCGGGTCATGCCCGGTGATCGTCTCGTTGCCGTCCGGGTCGACCACCGTGTGCAAGAAACCGGACGAGTCATACCCGTAGGTGGTCTTCGCTCCTGTCCCGTCGTACTGCGCGATCGGCCGATCCCCGTTGACCGGGTCGTACTCGTAGATCAACACGCCCGCCCCGCCCGGGATCGTCGTGCCGCTCTCCCACAACTGCGCGCCACCGGAATTGTCGATCACCAGATCGCCGTCACCGAGCAGCACCGCAGTATTGCCCGGGTTGTAGTTGGTACCACTCGCCCACAGCGGCGTACCGCCGTTGTAGATCACCAGATTGCCGTCCGCCTGGAAAGCCAGCGTCGCACTCGGATAACCGGAGGTCCCCGACGCCCAGAGCGTCCCGCCCGTGTCGACCCGCTGGATCACCAGGTTGCCGGTGGACTGGAACACCAGACGCGTCGTACGCCCGGTCCACGTCTGGTTCGCCGACGCGCTGTACGTCGTGCCGTTCATCGCGATCGGCGCCAGCGCCGTGCTCGGATCGGCCACCTTCACCGTCACGGTCGGGTTCAGGCTGGAGGCGTTCTTCGCCGCGGCGTACTCAGCAGCCACATCCGCACCGGACAACGCGCTCGGATACACCGCGACCTCGGCGATCGACCCGTTGAAGAACGAGGTCGCGGATCCGTTGTACTTGCCCCGCCCGATCGTCAGCCCTCCGGTCGAGGCATACGGCGTCGAGTCCGTACCCGTACCGACCAGCACCCCGTTGACATACAGCTTCATCGAGTGGTCCGACACGTCGTACACACCGACCAGGTGGTACCAGGTGCCGGTCGACGGCTTCGAAGAGCCGTGCACTTTGGTTCCACCCGCGTTCGCCGCGTCGGTGGCGGTCCGGGAGAACGCCCACGCCGAGTCCGTCACGTCGTACTGCAACTCGAACCCGGTGGCCTGGGTCCCGTCCTGCGCGACGACGTCGCTCCATCCGCTGGTCGAGGCCAGATCCGCCCAGGCCGAGACGGAGAACGACTTGGAGGTGTCCACCACGCTCGTGCCCGTGGCCGCGTAGGAACTCGTGCCGTTGAACGTCGCAGCGCTCTGTGAGGAGTTCAACGGACCGGATGCGCCGAGCGTCGCATTGTTGTACGTCATGGCCGTGGAATCGGCCGCGACCTCGTCGTACGCCGTGCTCGCCCCCGCGTAGTCCCCCAGCCGCCAGTACCCGCTCGGCGCGGAGCCGAGCACCGCGGCCCGATACCCCTCGGCGGAGCCCGACACCGTCGGCGCACCTACCTGCCAGGCGTGGCCGTTCGCGTCGGTGACCTGGGTCACCCGCCCGGTCACCGGCGAGTACTGAATCTGCGCCGCCACCGCACCCGACGGCCTTGTGATCTGCTTAAGCAGCGAGGTAGAAGTGACACCGGCCGTGTGCAACCCTGCGACCGTAGAGGCCGGCAATGCGCTGTCGTATACCGAAACGTCCGAGACCGATCCCGCAAGGTGCCACCACATGTTGCCCGAACGGCTCGGGGTCGCAGCCCAGGCATTGCTGTTGAGCACCCCGTCACCCACGAACGCGTCGGTGTCCACGTTCGTCAATGTCCCGGACTTGCTGCCGACCAGTGCACCGTCCAGATACAGCGACTGCGTGGTGGCCGCCCCGGAGAGCACCGCCTGGTGCCAGTTCCCGTCGTTCACCGCGCCCGAGGAGACGATGCCGGTGACGTTGTTGTTCCAGAAGTGCCCGTACAGCTTTCCATCGGTGCCCACGTAGAGCACCGGCATCGCCCCACTGCCCGGGGCCGCTGTGCCCACCGGATCGCTGCCGGTGGCGAACAGGATCCCACTGCCGGTCGTCTTGAACCACAGCGACACCGACACATACGACTGGCCCTTGACCATGTTCGCCGGCAGGCTCACCGCACCGGACGTCCCGTCCAGGGTCACTGCCGTCGATCCGGATCCGCTCAGCGGTCCGCTCGCACCGAAACCGACGCTGCTGGTATACGAAGCATCCTTGGTGTGCTCGTTGGCCAGCACCTGGTCCAGGGCGGTGCCGCTGGAGCCATAAGAGGACTCGGACAACGGCCAGTACGCGGCCGGCGCACCGTCCAACTGCGCCGTACGGTACTGCGACCCGCTCGTGTACTGATACCCCGTGCATGCCGTCGCCGACGTCGGCGGGCACACACTCGCAAGCTGATCCCTGCTGTAGTGATACGTCCACGTCAGCGCGGCGCTAGTGCCACCCGAGGCCACCGGGTCGGTTGCGATCGTGGCCACATGCGCCACACTCGCCCCCGCAGGGGTCGACCAGGCTATGTGCAGCGCCCGGCCCGATGCCGCCGTCAGCGACGTGATCTGCCCCGAGACCCAATTCAAGGTCAATCTGCGCAGCGCAGCGTCCGTGATCGATGTCAGCCCATACACCCCGGAGCCAAGCGACTGGGTGAACGCGTAGACCGTGTCGTTCTTGTCCGTCAAGCTGTAGCCGCCGGTCACCGCGTTGAACGAGGCGAAGCGCCCGAGCGGCGGAGAGAACGAACCGTCTGCGTTCTTGCCGTACCCGACCTGTGACCCGTCGGGATACGTCACCGTCACGCTCAGAACATTCGCACCCGACGCGTCGTATTGCTCCGTGGCTCTGGCATCCAGGATCGAGGACCAGCCCGCACCGAGCGCCTGGGTGCTGCGCGGATCCAGCGAGTTGTAGTCCCGGGTGATCTGCAGCTGCGGGCCGATTCCCGTGACCTGCGCGTCCGTGGCCGAGGTGGTGTAGTTCCCGATCCCCGGGTCGAAGCCGTGCCCGGACGAGTTCTGCGACAGCGACGAGGTCAGCAGAGGCGGCGGAATCGTGGTCACCAGCACCGCGGACGTGGCCCAGGTGGACTGAAGGTACTTGTCGCAGGCGACCACCGACCAGTAGTAGGACTGGCCCCACTTCAACTTACCCGCGGGCACCGTCCACGACGACCCCGCCGACAGCGTGATGTTGTTGCCGCACCGCGCGGTCCCTGCCTGAGAGTCGGCCACCAGCTGATCGTTGGCGCCGTCGAAGACCTTGTACTCGTAGCCCAGTCCCTGCCCCGGCCAGTTGTCGGCGTCCGACGCGCTGGCGACCTGCAGGGTCGGGGTCAGCGTGGACGAGTTGTAGCCTGATGCCGGAGCGGTGGAGTTGATCTGCGGCGCGCTGTCCGGGGTATAGGTAATGAAGATGTACGGGGAGTTGGAGGTCACCAGGGTCGAGTCGAAGACCTTCCACTCGAGCTCGTTCGACTCGCTCGGCGCCACCACCGCCACCCCTTGGTACGAGTCCGGCGCAGTGGACGTCCACTGATTCACCACCGAGGTGTTCAGCTGTGGCAACATCCACGTCCCCGTCGTGACGACTCCAGAGGAGTTCGTGCACGCCGCCCCTGGCGCCGTGGTCACCTCTCCCATCGAGGTGCCGCTGTATTGCGGGCCGGTGTACGTCGAACCGACCCACGTCATCCTGTCAGTAGGGAGCCACGATGAAGTGATCGGGTAGACGTCGAACGGCTCCGCCGTGCAGGTCGACGCCCAGATATCGAAAATCCCCAGATTCGCCTGGGTCACGTGGTACCCGGAGTACGCCGGCATCGTGTCGAACTTGATGAACGAACGCGCCGTGATCGCTGGGCTGGTGAAACCATCGAACCCGACTTTCAGGTCCCCCTCCGAGGAGTAGTTCACGTTCGAGCAGCAACTGTGGTCCGACTTGGTCATCAGATAGGTCGAGGCGAGCACCCCGGCGTCCCCGACCGTCACCGTCGGATCGACCGTGACGGGGAAGACCCGCGCCGGATCGTCCAGCCACGCCGCATCCAGGGTCATGACCAGCGACTGGGCGCCCGACGCGTCCGTGGTCAGGGCGTAGGTCACGTCCTGCGTCTCAACACGCTGTTGCACGCTCCCGCCGAGCGGGGTGCTGTCGTACGCGAACGGCGCGGGCAGGCGGCCGACCACCGCCCCGGAGGAGTCCCGCAACTCCCATCCGGACGACGGATCGTCGTACACCGACACCCCGGTCAGCGAGAGCGGGAAGGTCCACGAGTTCGGCGCGGAGGCGCTCGACAGGATCAGCGACTCCTTCACCCCCGCGGCGTTGGAGGTCAGGACCAGGTCCGTGTCCGTCAGAATCCCGCCGTACGTCGCCGTATCACCTGTCACGCTCGGCACCACCGCCGCCGCACCGGCCAGCGACCACGCCACCGACTCCCCGGCCTTGAGCGACACAGAGACCAAGTCGCCCGAGGACCCGGAATCCGCCTGCGCCGCAGACGAAGTCGAGGCCGCAGAGGCCAGCCCGTCCGCCGCGGCAGCCGACGCGCGTCCAGCGGCGAACGATATCCCGATCCCGTCGGCCTTTTGATGCCAGCGCCCGTCCGAGCCCTTGACCAGCGCCGCGTCCACCGGAACCCAGGACCCGTCGGCCGCCTTGTAGTTCACCGGCGCCTGCGAGGTCTTCACCGTGTAGGAGCCGTCGGCATTGTGGTAGTAGTCCGAGAAGGCCGTGGACTTCACCGCGTCCCGTGTCGAGGTCCGGGCGTTGAACCCGGCCCGCGCCGCACCGCTCTGGCCCTGCGCCGCCTTCCTGCCCGCCGGGTCGTAGGCCGCAAGCTCGCCGACGCCCTTGCCCGGGGCGTGTCCGGTCCCCTTGCCCGCGCGAGTCGACGCGGCCGAGACCTCCCCGCCCTTGCCCGCTGCGCTGCCGGATACCTGCCGGGGCAGGCCGACCGTGTCTGCCAACAAGGACTTGACGAACGCTTTGACGCTGGAGAACTTCAGCGTGGCCTGCGGCAGCGCCGCGGCGTCGGCCGATCCCGTCGCGGCCACCGAGCCGAGCACGAAGAACAGCGCCACCGCCACGGCCCGCACAACACGCCGCGGCAGAATCCGCGCACGAAAACCAGAACGCCGAGCACCCACGAACCCCACCCGCCCCATCCCGCCCACCAACACAGGCTCCTGAGGCTACAGGCGAACGAGGGCATGGAAAAGCCCTTAAAAACTGACGGGGAGTTAGCAGTCACCGGACCGGGGCAGCCCGGTCAGGCGCAGCCGGCTATGACACGACGCCCGAGCGGAAGACCCCTCCGACGGCGTCCTGCACCACTGACGCGACCCGTGACGAGACGCTCGAAACACCGACCGTCGGCACCACCGTGACATTCCCCGCGACACTGCCGCCGCCGACCAGCACGAAATGCTCACCCGCATTCCCCGCCGCGACCGCCTGCACCGCCTGCACCTCCACCGCACCGACCGCCACAATCACCCCACAATGCTGCTGCAACAACGTGTTCGCGAACGGCGTCACCGAACCAACCGACTCAGCCTGCCCAGACGACGCCGACAGATACGTCACCTGCGCCCGCGTCGCCGACGACGCAGCCTCCATCCCCGACCACACCGCCCTGGCCTGCGCGTCAGACAACCCCGACGGCCCCGTCAACAGACACGCCGTGAACGCGATGTACTGGCGCGAACGCACCGGCGGATCATAGACCGGCCTGCCCGACGGCCACGCGAACCACACACCCAACCCGACGACCACCGCCAGACTCCCGCCAGCAGCCACCCACCGCCAACGCCTCACACCAGAAAGCACTACCGCCCCCTCCACCAAGACCGACAACCCCCGAGCATAGGACACACACTCCGGCCCAAGCCACGACTCCCCACCCGCCCGCGGGCCACCCACATGACGCCAAGCGCTTACCAGACAGGCCTCGGCAGCCCCGGCGCCAGGTCCTGCGGGAACACCACGTCACGGCTCGCAGCGCCCGACACCCGCACGTGCTCGGGGCCGGCTTCGACGACCACCACCGGACCGTAGGCAGAACAGTTCCTCAGCGATTGCCGCAGGCGCAAACGCTGCGCTAATGTCACTGGCCGCTGATCCGGGACCGCCCAGGACAGCGCTTACTCCGGGGGATGCGATGTTCGACCGACGCGCGAAATCTGCCGTACTGCTCGTCGCGACTGTCCTGGTCCTGTGTAGCGCGGTCGGCTGCACCACCACCCGTCCGCCGACCGATACCGCTGCTCGCGCCGCCGCGCGGACAGCCGCCGTAACGCAGTCTTCGCTCGCCTCCCCGTCGACCGTGACCTTGAGCAGCCCACCTGCCGCCTCGCCAACCCCGTCGACTGCCACACCCAGCAGCGCGGCGCCGACACCGGCACCGCACCGAACCAAATCCGCCCCCGCCCGGTCCACTTCGACCATCCTCGCGCCGCCACCCGTAATCCTGGCCGGGCCGGCCTTCGCCGTTTCCGCAACCAGCGCCCCGACCGCGGTCAGCGCGCCCTCGACCGTCGGCCACTGGAACATCTGCATCCCAGTCACGCTTCACGCCACCAACAACACAGGCGCGGTCGTCACCGCGATAACTATCAACCCCACCATCCAATCGCGCAGCCCCGGCGGCCAGATCGACACCCTGGTAACGACCCCCGACTACTACACCGTCGCCCGTCTCGACCTCGGCGACGGACACTCCGCCACCACACACGTGAACGTGTGCGGCTACATCTACAACGGCGCCTCCCAAATCATCACCTACACGGGCACAGCCCAGATGACGGGAGGCTACGCCGCCCCTGGAGCCCTACAACAACTCCCCGGCCCCGCCGGCGGACGCACCGTGGCGATCACCATGTCATGACCACCCAAAACCTGTTGGAAACCGTGGCGACCGCCAAGAGGGAAACACACACAAACTCTGCCCTCCCGACGCTGTTTGTGCACTTCAAAGTCATTGTGAATGCCGGGCACGCCACGCCCCACGGCGCCCGCAATCTCGCGAAAGCAGCCCGCCTGCGATATCGGTGCGTGCACCCCCGGAGACGCTCCCCCGCGCGGCCCGGTACGGCGCTGGAGATTCTCTGCTGCACCGCGCGGCGGTACAGCACGTGGTGCAGCACCGCGATCATGGCCGGGCGGATGGACCGGGGCATACCGGGCGCGCCGCGGCGGCACGAATCGGATAAGATATATAAAGATACGCGTATCCACTGACTGGGGTCATGGGGTCGCAGGTTCAAATCCTGTCAGTCCGACAGTGCTGGTGCAGGTCACGGCCGGTAACCAGTTTACGGTTACCGGCCGTTTTCGTGGCGGTGCAGCACGTGGTGCAGCACGGATGGCCGTACCGTGGCGCATTTCGGCGTGTGGCTGTGGGTGCCGATAATTCCGTCCGCGCTGGCGTGGAGATGATCCGCCACACCAAGATCGCCCGGGACACCGCCGTCAAAGCCCGCACGCAGGCCATGGTCACGCTCAAAGCCCTGATCGTCACCGTTCCCGAACAGCTACGCGAGCAGCTTCAGGGCCTGTCCAAGATGGCCCTGATCGAACGGTGCGCGGGCCTGCGGCCCGGTACGATCGGCGACGTGCTCGCCTCAGCCAAGCACGCCATGCGTGCCCTGGCACGCCGCTGGAGCTACTTGAACGACGAGATCAAGGCCCACGACTCCCTGCCGGCCGACCTGACCACCGCGCACGCACCCGACCTGGTCCAGGCATTCGGCATCGGCTCGGACACCGCCGCCGAGGTACTGGTCGTCGTCGGCGACAACCCCGAGCGCATACGCTCCCAAGCCGCGTTCGCCAAGCTTGCGGGCGTCTGCCCAGTACCCGCCTCCTCGGGCAAGACCACCCGACACCGCCTCAACCGCGGCGGCCATCGGCAGCTGAACTCAGCCCTCTACCGCGTCGTGATCGTCCGCATGCGCTTCCACCAGCCCACCACCGACTACGTCACCCGACGCACCGCCGAAGGCAAGACAAAGCAGGAAATCATCCGCTGCCTCAAACGCTACCTCGCCCGTGAGATCTACCAGGCCGTCAAAGCCAAGGACACAGCGCCTTCCCCGGCTTGACGGACTATAGGAGCGTCGACGCGATGGCCGAGGCGCTGAACGGCACGTTCAAAGCCGAGCTGATCGGGCGCGAGGGCCCCTGGCGCGACCACGACCAGGTCGAGCGGGCCGTCTTCCGCCGGGTCGACTGGTACAACACCGAGCGTCTGCACTCCGCCCTTGACTACGTCCCCCCGGACGAATACGAACACGACTACTGGACAAGCCTGACGCAAAGCCCTCAACCGGCCTGAACACACGATCCCGCACGACACCAAAAACGGGGCAGCTCAGCTGCTGCTTCCGCATGACACGACGGCGCTTCGGGCCGCGCCGCCGAAGCCCCCGTCTTGAGCTGTACGTCCTCTGAGATAAGCGCGCTACTCTCGTCCTAGGTCCCCGTGCACGCCCACCACGGGAGCTCGATAACGCAAGGAGTGGCCAGCCGTGTCTGATCCTCGCGAATACATACCCGGTACCCCGCGCGTCGTCGGACGCGACGCCGAACTGCGCGCCGTCTCCCGCGCGCTCGAGGACCTCGTCGGCGGGACCGGCGGCTTCCTCCAGATCGTCGGCGAGCCCGGGATCGGCAAGACCCACCTGCTCGGCGCGCTGCGCGAGCTGGCCGCGCGCAAGGGGATCGCCGCGCTCTCCGGCCGGGCGGCCGAGTTCGAGCAGCGGATCGCCTTCCAGATCCTGCTCGACGCGTTACACGGATACGGCGAGAGGCTGCGGCTCGAGGCCCTGGTGCCCCCGGCCACGGCCGAGGTACTGCTCTCGGCGCTGCCGGGCCCGCGCGATGCCGGCTCGGACGCCGACCCGCCGCCCGCCGCGGAGGCCGCGCAGGACGTCGACCGCTTCAAGCTCTTCCAGGCGCTGCGGGAACTGCTGGTCGCGATGGCGGGCGAGCCGCTGGTCGTCGTGCTCGACGACGTGCACTGGGCCGACCCCGGGTCGATCGACTTCATCGCCTACCTCAGCCGCCGGCCGATCCCGGCGCCGGTGCTCGTGGTGGTCGCGTACCGGGACCGGCAGGCCCCGGCGCAGCTGCGGTACGCGCTGGCGCGCAACGCCGACCACGGCGCGGTGACCCGGATCGAGGTCGGGCCGCTCTCGCGCGCGGACTCTGCCCGGCTGCTCGGCCACCGGCCGGGCAGCCGCCACGCCGCCGACCTGTACGCGAGGAGCCAGGGCAATCCGCTCTACCTGCTGGCGCTCGACCGCAGCGACGGGCACGGGCCGGGGGCCGGGAACGGGGCCGGCTCCGACGCCGCGGAGTGGACCGCCGCCGAGCGCTCGAGCCGCCTGGAGGCGCTGATCCTCGGCGAGATCGCCACCCTCTCGCCGGAGGCGCTGTCGGCGGCCGGGGCGGCGGCCGTGCTCGGCGACCCGTTCTCCGCAGAGATCCTGGCCGCGCTGCTCTCCGACCTGACGGAGGAGCGGCTCGAGCGGGCCCTCGGCGAGCTGGTCGGCCACGACCTGATCCGCCCCGGCTCGCACTGGCCGATGCTGGTCTTCCGGCACCCGCTGGTGCGCCACGCCGTGTACGACAGCGTCGGCCCGGCCCGGCGGGTCGGCGTGCACCGCAGGGCCCTGGCGCTGCTCACCCTGCACGGCTCGTCCGCGGTGGAGCGCAGCCGGCACATCGAGCACTGCGTCAGCACCTACTCGCCCGACCACGTCGGGGTGCTGTGCCAGGCCGGCCAGGAGTCGATGAGCACGTCGCCGCTGACCGCCGCGCACTGGTTCCAGGTGGCGCTGTGGCTGCTGCCGCGCACCGAGGAGCTCGCGCAGCAGCGCTTCGAGCTCGGCTACCGGCTGGCGCGAGCACTGGTGCTCGGCGGACGCTTCGCGGCGAGCCGCGACCTGCTGCACGAGCTGCTGGACACCCGGGCCGCCGACGACGCCGCCGACCGGTCGGCCGCCGTGGTGCTGTGCGGGCACGCCGAGCAGCGCCTCGGCCGCTACCCGGAGGCGATCGCGCTGCTGCGCGCCGAGGTGGCCAGGCTCGGCGAGACCTCCTCGCCGGAGCGGGTCGGGCTGTGCCTGGAGCTGGGGCTGACAGCCCTGCTGGCCAACGACTACGCGGCGGCCCGCGCCGACATCACCTGGGCGCGGGCCGCCGCGCACGGGGCCGGGGACCGGCTCGGCGAGGCCACCGCGCTGGCGTTCAGCGCCTTCGGCGAGGTCTGCGTCGGGCACACGGCGGTGGCCCGGCAGGCCGCGGACGCCGCGAGCCGGCTCGTGGACGGCCTGCCCGACAGCGCGCTGTTCGGGGAGCGTGAGGCGCTGTGCATGCTGGGCTGGGCCGAGATGCTGCTGGAGCGCTTCGCCGACGCCGAGCGGCACCTGGCCCGCGGCCACGCGATCATCCGCCGCACCGGCCAGAGCCACGGCCTGCCGCACGTCCTGCTCGGGCAGTCGCTGGTGAGCATGTTCACCGGGCGGATGGCGGCGGCGCTGGACTTCGCGCAGCAGGCCGAGGACGCCGCGCACCTGGTGGGCAGCGACCACCTGCTGGGCATCGTGCTGGCGATCAAGGCCCCGATCCAGGTCTGGGTCTCGCCTCTGGGCGAGGGGCACGCGGCGCTGGAGGCGTCCCGCCGGGCCACCGAGCTGTTCACCGGCAGCGCGGTCAACAGCTGGTGGGCCCGCAACGCCCTGATGCTGCGCGGCCACGCCGAGCTGACCAACGGCGACCCGGACAAGTGCGTGGAACTGGTCCTGCGCGGCGGCGGCGAGGACCTGCGGCAGCTGGGCGCGCCGCTGCTGGCGCAGTACGCGGAGATCCTCGTCGGCGCACTGATCAAGCTCGACGAGTTGGAGCGGGCCGAGGAGTTCGCGCGACACGCGGCCTCCTTCGCGCAGACGCTCGACCTGCCCGGGCAGAGCGCGCACGCCTCCCGTACCGTCGGCCTGATCCAGGCCCTGCACGGCAACCACGAGGCGGCGCTGGCCTCGTTCGCCGCTGCGGACCGCGGGTTCGCCCAGGTCGGCAAGGCGGTCGAGGAGGCCAGGACGGCGGTGTTCGCCGCGCGCTCGCTGTTCCGGCTCGGCCGGGCCGAGGAGGCGTCGGCGGCGCTGGCGCGCTCCATCGCGCAAGCCGACGCGTGCGGCGCGCTGTGGGTGCGGCAAGAGTTGGAGCGGGTCCGCGACCAGTTCGCCTTGGGCGGCGTCCCGCGTGCTTCCCCGGGCCGTGCCGCGGGGGCCACGGCACTCGCGGCGCTGACCGACCGCGAGCGGGAGGTCGCGGTGATGGTCGGCGCGGGCCGCACCAACCGGCAGATCGCCTCCCGGCTGCGCTTGAGCGAGCGCACCGTGGAGGCGCACCTGGCGAACGCGTACCGCAAACTCGGCATGACGTCCCGGGTGGCGCTGGCCGGCCTGCTGGCCAGGGAACAGGGGCGTCGCGAAGTATCAATGTAATGATGGATGAGATGATGGCGGCGGGCCGGCCGCGCGGCGGTGTTCACGCGGGGGCGGTCTCCAGCAGTCGTTGCAGGCTCTCGACGAGGTACAGCGCGGTCTGCCTGCCGTCCGGATCCAGACCGCCGCGCGCCCCGGCGAGCCGCCTGCGGTCCGCCACCACGCGCAGAGCGGCCGCGGCCTGCTTGGCGAACAGCGCCAGCAGGTCAAGCTCGCTGAGGCTGGAGCGGGACTGCACGGTCGGGTCGAGGACCTCCAGCACGCCGAGCATCCGCTCGCCGTGCACCAGCGGCGCGGCCATCAGCGAGTCGGGCACGTACTGGGTGGACTCGGCCAGTCCGCGGTCGAAGGCGGGGTTGCCGGCCAGGTCGTCCACCACCATCGCCTCCCCGGAGGCCACCACCCAGCCGGCGATGCCGCCGGAGGCCGGGAAGCGGCGGCCGACCAGGGAGCCCTCGCCGCGCCCGGCCACCGCCTGGAAGACCAGCTCGTCGGCCTCCTCGTCGAGCAGGAACACCGAGCTGGCCTGGGCGCCGAAGATGGCGCGGGCGACCTCGACCACGGATTGCAGGAGCTCGTCCGACAGCTGGTCGCCGCCCTCGGGCGCTGGCGCGGGCTGGACGCTGTTCTCGGTCACTGGGCACCTCCGGTCTCGGCGCGCACGTTGGCGGCTGAAAGGTACAGGGCGTTCTTGAGCTGGAACGGCGTCATCCTCGGGTGTTTGGACAGGATGCGCGCGCACAGCCCGGCGATGAGCGGGGTCGCGAAGCTGTTGCCGGTGCTGCGGATGGTGCGCCCGCCGAGCCAGGCGACCTGCACGTTCTGCCCCGGGGCGAAGAACTCGACCGGTGGCAGCGGGTTGTACAGGTACATCTCCGGGTCCGCCTCCTCGTGGTGGCTGCCGACCGAGATGACCGAGGCGAACCGCCACGGGAAGCTCTCCACCGGCGTGTTGTGCGCCGAGGCGACGATCACGCTGCCGCGGAAGTAGGCCTCGTCGGTCAGCGCGCGCAGCTCCTCGACGAAGCGCACCCGGGTGGTCGACAGGCTCATGTTGATCACCTCGAAGCCCTGGCGCACCGCCCAGCGCAGGCCGGCCAGCAGCATGTCGCCGGTGCCGGAGAAGTGCTCTCCCAGGACCCTGACGCTGTGCAGCCCGCAGTCCGGGGCGGTGCGGCGCACGATGCCCGCGCAGGCGGTGCCGTGGCCGCAGGCGTCGCCGGCCTCGCTCTCCACGACCTCCAGGCCGCCGGCCGCCGTCTTGACCACGGCCCATGACCCGTCCACCGGCCCGACGAGCGGATGGTCGCGCTCCACGCCGGAGTCCACGATGCAGACGCGCACCGAGCGGCCGGTCGCGCCGCCCCAGGCCCATTCGGGGCCGATGCGCTCGCCGTCGGCGACCACGGGCAGTTCGGCGGGCGTGCGGTCCACCAGCCGCCAGGTCAGCGCCGGCCGTTCCCGGGCCTGTGTCGTCGCCGTCACGGGGAGCCCTCCTCTAGCCGCGTCAGGAAGCGTGCGGCCCGGCGCGCCCCGGGCAGGTGGCCTTTGTCGCCGAACCGCCGCAGCGCAGCCCCGGCCGACTCGGCGGCCTGCCCGCGCCGCCCGAGCCGGGCCAGCACCTCGGCGCGGTCCAGCGCGGCCACCGCCTGAACCAACGGCGAGTCGGTCCGGGAGGCGGCCTCGACCGCCTCGCGGGCCAGGTCCGCCGCCTCGCGCGGCCTGCCGTCGGCGGCCGCGAGCCGGGCCCGCATCCCGGCGAGGTCCGCGGCGTCGGACAGCAGCAGCCGCCCCGGGTCTGCGGCGGCGTCCGCCCGGGCGGCGGCCTCGGCGCCGCGGCCCAGGTCCAGCAGCACCCTGGCCTGCTCCAGCGCGACCATGCCGAGCATCCCGTCCGCGCCGAGGGCCCGCGCGGCCGACTCGGCCTGCCCGAGCAGCGTGAGCGCCGCCGCCGGTTCGCCGTCCAGCGCCTCGACCGTGGCGGCGAAGACCGGCAGCACGATCCGGCCCTCGGCGTAGCCCAGTTCCCCGGCCGTGCGCCGGGCCTCGGCCAGCAGCGCCCGCCCGCGCCCCTGGTCGTCGCCGAGCGCGAGGAGTACGGCGAGCGGGCAGGCGAGCGTGACGCGGACGCCAGGGCGCGGGCCGCCGTACCGGGCGAGCAGTTCCCGGCAGCGCCCGGCCGCGACGGCCACCGGCGTCGGGCCGCGCCACAGCGAGACCCCGACGGCGCCGAGCGCGAGGGCCAGCTCCGGTTCCGGCTCCGCGTCGCAGCGGGCCGCGTGGGCCAGGCTCCGGTCGAGCAGCTGGGCGGCGCGGGCGTGCCGGCCGAGCAGCTGCTGCTCCTGCGCCATCCGGATGGTCGCCCGGGCCAGGCCCAGGTCGTCGCCCGCGGCCACGAAGACGGGCAGCGCGCGGCGGGCGGCCCGTGCGGCGGCCTCGACCGCGTGGTCGGGTTCCGAGACGGCGAGGGCGAGCGCGGTGTGCGCGGCTTCCACGGACTCGGACGAGCCGTCGAGCGCTGTTCTTTCGAGCCTTGTCCTGTCAAGCACCGACCGTAGCAGTGCCCTGCCTTCCTCGGCCCGGCCGGCGGCCACACGCACCTCGCCGAGCTGCCTGGTCGCGCGGGCCCAGCCCGGTTCTCCCGCAGCGAACAGGCCGACGGCGCGTTCGAGCAGCGTCCCGGCCCAGGCGAGGTCGGAGCGGGCGAGGGCCTGCGCCCCGGCGGAGGCGAGCAGGGCGGCGGCGCGTCGCCGCAGCGTCTCGAGCGCGTCGTCGCGCACGCCCAGCTCCACGCGGTAGGTGTAGGCGCGCTCGAGATGGCCCGCGACGGTCGAATCCGCCGCGTGGCGGGCCAGCAAGACGTCGGCGGCCCGCTCGTGCCGGTCGGCCCGCGTGCGTTTCGCCATCGCCTGATACGTCGCCTCGTGGACCAGAGCGCTGCTGAAGCGCAACGCGACGTGCGCAGGCGACGCTCGACCCGCCACCCGATGCGGTGCTCCGGCCGCCTCGATCAGGTGCCTGCGGCTCAAGCCCGCGAACGCGCCGTGGACCGCTGCGCCCTCGGATTCCGCCTCGGCCAGTGCCGCCACGTGCGGCGGGGCGAATTCCCGGCCGAGCACCGCGGCCAGGTCCAGCGCGGTGCGCTCGGCGGGATCGAGCGCGTCGAGCCGCGCGCCGAGCAGCGCCTGCAAGGAGTGCGGGATATCATCGTCCTGATCCGTCTCGCGGATCGCGGCGATCAGCTGCTCGAGATGGAAGGGGTTGCCGCCGGACTGCTCGATCAGCCGGGCCCGGCCTCCGGACAGGTGCGCGCCGACCTCGACCAGCGCGTCGGCCAGCGTCTCGCACTCGCCCGAAGAGAGCGCGGGAACGGTGAGCGTGCGCCGGCGCACATCGGCCTGGTCGGTGTGCCCGGGTCCCCCGGCCCGGCGGTCGGCGAACTCGAGCCGGGCCAGCCTCAGCACCAGCACGGCGGAGCCGCTCGCCGCGTCCACCAGCCGGTCGAGCAGGTCCAGCAACGGATCGCTCACCCACTGGCAGTCGTCGAGGGCGATCACCACGGTTCGTTCTTTCGCAGTGCTTTCTGCCGAGGCACGGTCTTGCGCGACACGGTCTCTCGCGACGCTGTCGAGCACGCGCACGAGCGCGCCGCAGGTCGCGTCTGTCGAAGAGCCCGGAGTCCCGTCGCGCAGCAGTCCGCCCGCGAGCACGGCCATCGCCTCGCCGTGGCGTTCTGCGGCTTGCGCGCCCGCTTCTTCTTCCAGCAGTTGCCGCACCGCGTCGGCGAGCGGCGCGAGGCTGCCGCGCTCGCCATAGGGGCGGCAGCGGCCCACGCCGAGCGCGATCGGCCGGGACGCGCGATCGAGCCACGTGCGCACGAGACGGGTCTTGCCGATGCCCGGCTCCCCCTGCACCGTGACCATCCCTGCTCCGCCGCGCGTCGATTCGAGCACTGCGTCGAGCTCCTCGAGCAGCGCTTCCCGCCCCACGAAGGGCAGGTCGAAGCGGCGGGTGAGCTCCGGGGCGTCCTCGCCGAGCCCGAGCAGCCGGTGCGCGATGACAGGGTCCTGCTTGCCCTTGAGCCGCAGCGGGCCGACAGCCTCGGCCCGCGCGGCGGGCCCGACGGCCTCGCGGGTCACCGGGCCGATGAGGATCTCCCCCTCGCCCGCGTTCTGCTCGAGCCGCGCGGCCACGTTGACCGTCTCGCCGGAGACCAGCGCCTGCCGGGCCGCGATGTCCGCGCCGGTTACCACAGGGCCCGTATTCACGCCGATGCGGACCCGCAGCCGGACCCCGAGCGAGGGCCCAAGCTGCGCGTTGAGTCCCGCGAGCGCCTCGAGCATGCCGAGCGCAGCGGCTACGGCGCGGTGCGCGTCGTCCTCGTGCATCACCGGCACGCCGAAGACCGCCATCACCGCGTCGCCGATGAATTTCTCCACGGTTCCGCCGAACTCCTCGATCTCGGATTGCATCGCCGCGAAATAGCGCAGGGTCACCGACCGTAGGGTTTCCGGGTCGAGCGCCTCGGAGAGCGCGGTAGAGCCGACGAGGTCGCAGAAGAGCACGGTCACCAGCTTCCGCTCCTCGGCCGGGGCGGTCGGTGCGCTCGAGATGCCGCAATTCGGGCAGAAGCGTGCGCCAGGCGGCATCTGCTCGCCGCAGGAGGTGCAGTGCACCGGTGGCGGCTTAGAAGAGTGCCGCACCTGCGACCTCACTGTGTGCCTGGACCTCGGGGCCCACCTCGTCCAGCCGGGCCTTGACGTCGATCAGCAGCGCCAGCTCTTCGGTGGTCAGTCCTAGAAGGACTTCCCGCTGCTCGCCGGTAAGGGCACCAACCGGGAAGCCGTGGGCCTCCAGGTCGGCCAGTGTGTGTGACGGTCCGGTCATAACCTTCTCCCTTCAGGTCGCGCGTACCACGTCTGCGAACAGCCTGATGAGCGTCTCTGCGGTGTGCAGGCCGCTGATCGTGACCGCGTTTGTTTGCGCCGCGGTCAACGGAAGAGCCTCCAGCAGGTGGAAGGCCGCCTCGGCATGCCGGGTGTCCAGCTCGGCGTGTTCCCGCGCGGTGCGCACGGCGCCCTCCGGTACGCCGGCGGTGCGCACGATCCAGTCGCCGAGTTCGGGCGTGGGGGCGTTGCCCTCGAGCACGGCGATGTAGCCCATCAGGGCCACCGGGTGGTAGTGCTCAATCCAGTAGTACTGAGCCCCGGCCAGTCGCGCGACCGTGGGCGAGGGCTGCGCGGCGACGCGGCGGGGCAGGTCACAGCCCAAGGTGGCCAGGTCGGCCAGCAGCCAGTCGTCGTGTCCCCGCTCCTGCTCGATGTGGCGCAGCAGGTACTGACGCAACGGACCGGCCACCGGGTCGTCTGCGGCCCGGTCGGCGCAGCGCCGCGCAGCGAGTTCCATCAGCGGAACCGACGCGCGGATCACGCCGTGCATCGCGCACAGGTAGGCGGGATAGCGCTGCGCCAGCCCAGGAAGCTGCCACAGTCGGGCAGCCGCCGCCTGCAACGCGGGCTTGGTCAGTGCCAACTTGATACGCACCGCGGCGATCGAGCCGCCCGACGTGCGGTCCATCATGTCCTCCGGCCGTCGGGTGCCGGCGCGACGAGATCGGCGTACCGGGCGCAGCCGTGGCGGCGGACGAAGGCCACCGGGCCGGACTCGTACTGCATCAGTGCCGCCTGCCGGTCCAGCAATGCACCCACCGGCCCGGAGGCGACGGCCTGCACCGCGTCGACCACCTCGGGTCGGTCGCCGAGCCGTCGGCAGCTGTCGCAGTATCCGTGGCCGGGAGTCGGTTCGCCGTACCGCGCGATCAGATACGCCGGCCCGGTGGCCCGGATCATCCGCAGCACCGGCGATGACAGCGTGCGGCGCAGTACGGTCGGCCAATCGTCGGACTCGATGTGTCCCAGCGACAGGTGTGCGGGCACCGGACGCCGGTCCACTGCGTCCTGGTTGCAGCAGGCGAGGATCGCGCCGTCGTGGGCCACCACGGGCCAGGCCGCCATGGCGCAAGGCAGCACCCGCCGGCCGTCGACCGACGTCGCGGTGGCGGCGAGCCACTCGGCGGCCCGGCCGAACGACCGTATGGTGTTGACGAGCATCGGTACCTTGTCGCCGAACGATCGCCTGGTCGCGGCGACCAGTTCGGCCAGGTAGGGATCGTCCGGCCCGCGGCCGGTTGCGTGGATGCTCACCGGGATGCCGCAGTCCAGCACCTGCTGCAGGGTGCGGAACACATCCGCGCGTTGGACCTGCCGCTCGTGGAAGGCATCGACGCTGACCGAGAAGTGGTCGACGGCGCGGACCGCCCGCAGGATGCGCGCCGGTATCCGATCGTGGTGAGCGAAAAACGCCCCGCTCAGCACGGCGGGGCGAGATCCCGCACGCCGCGCCGCCTGCGCCAGTTCGGTCACCAGTTCCGGCCGTAGCAGTGGCTCGCCGCCGGTCATCAAGACGACTTCGGGGCGGTCCCGCACGGTGAACGAATCGACGAATCGCAGCAGGTGACCCGGGTCGGGTTCGCTGCTTTCCATGGTCGATGCCGTGCTGCAGTGTGCGCAGCGCAACGGGCAGCGTGCGGTGACGGTCAGCAGGAGCCCGGCGCCGGGTACGGGGCGCGACTGGACAAGCGTCGCGAGATCCACGGGGTCCCCCTTCCTGATCGCCGCCCGGCCGGCCTCGGCCGGGTGAGAAAAGTGTCGGCGGGGCGGGTTCGGAAGCGTGGTCAGTGCGGGTTCGTTACCGATATATCCGCAGCCGACAGGCCACCCACCGGGCGGCGAATCTCCAGACGGCGAGTGCTGACGGCGGTCGGCGGGTCGGCGCAACCACCGTGGACCTCGGCACATACTCGCTGTATTCCGGCCGCGAACTGCTTCCGGCGTGGTCGCGCCTAGCGTCGTGGGCATCGGCGGAAGACACCGCCAGGGCTTGCAGACAGGAGTTGGCCATGCCGGAAGAGAACGAGTTCACCACCCCCGCCCCGGGTGCTGCCGAGGACAAGGACGCGGAGGCTGTTCTCGCGCTCCAGGAGATCGCTTCCGAGGAGCCGGACGTCGAAGCGCACATGGCGATCAGCACTGCCAGCGGCGGTGTGGGCTGCGACCACAGTTGCGCTGGGGAAACACTCGCCTAGCACGATCGGCATCGCCCGTCTCGACGCTCACGGCGGGTCGACCGTGTGAGCGCCCGCGCTCGTGCGAGCGCTCCCTGCGAATGATCTCAAGGTGACAGTGCGTGTTCTGGCCCTGCGCGGCGGGGCCAGAACACGCCGCATTTCGTGCCTGTGACGACTGCCCGATCTCGTTCATGGAGGTACCGATGGACTTTCCGTACGAGTTCCTCGCCGCCCACCGCGAGTTCTACGAACCGCTGGAGACCGCACGCGACGGTCGCGAGCCGCTCAGGCCGAACAGGCTGCCCCCGGGGTGGATGGGCGTCGAGTCCGGGATATGGACCCAGTGGCATCTGCCGGACCACACGAGGTTGATCGGTGACGGCTGGAAGGTTCACGTGTCCGCGAGACCTGAACGCCTCCAGCACGTCCTCGACAAGGCGTCACAGGTCTGCTTCCGGCACGAGGTGTCGTTCAAGCACCTCTCCACGGAACTCTTCTACCAGTGGACCCACCAGAAGCTCGCACACCGCCCGCAGAGCGGCAAGTTCATCGCCGCCTATCCGGCGGATGTGGAAACCGCGCGCCACCTGATGGAGGCGTTACGCGCGGCACTCGCCGACGAGCGGGGGCCCTATATCCTCACCGACCGGCGCTACAAGGACTCCAGCACGGTGTACTACCGGTACGGGGCGTTCGTGCGGCGCTTCCGGCCACGCGCCGACGGCCTGCCCGAGGCGCTGACCCACGACCCCGCCGGCCGGCTCGTACTGGACCGGCGTGACGCCTCCTTCCACCTTCCGGAGAAGGTCGTCGACCCGTTCGCCGGATCCCGCTCCGACACCGCGGAAGGCGGCGACTTCGCCGGCTTCGCCATCGACTCCTCCATACGCTTCACCAGTGCGGGCGGCACATACCGTGGGCGAGAGCTGGCCACCGGCCGCCCGGTGTTCATCAAGGAGGCGCGGGCGCACATCGGCTTCCGGGACGACGGCGCTTCCGCGCAGCAGCAGCTGCGCGAGGAATGGCGGACGTTGACGGCGCTCCACGAGGCCGCACCGGGACTGGCGCCTGAACCGATCCGCTACTTCCGCAAGTGGGAACACGAGTTCCTGGTGTGCGAGCACGTGGACGGCCTGACCCTGGGTGGCTGGGTAAGCAGCACCCACCCGGGGTTGCGCGCGGGCTCCACACCGGAGGAGATCGCGGCCTACTATCGCCGTTGCGAGCAGATCGTGTCCGCCATCGAACGGGCATTGGACCGGCTGCACGCCGCCGGATACGTCTTCGTCGACCTCAGCGGGGGCAACGTGATCGTCGGTGACGACGACGCGGTCCGGCTTGTCGACTTCGGCTCGGCCCAGCGCATGGGCGGGCCGCTCCTGCGCACCGGTACGCCCGGGTTCATGCCGCCGGTGGCCCTGGTGGCGGACGACCTGGCGACCTTCGACGACTACGGCCTGTCTGCACTGGCCCAGGTTCTGGTTGGCCCGCTGGGCATGGTTCAGGATTTCAACCCGGACGTGCTGGCCCATCTGCACCGCGATCTGAGCGAGCGGGGACCCGTCCCGCCGACCCTGTGGGAGCGCGTGACGAGATACCGCGCGCCCGTGCACCGTGCGGATTTCCCGACTCCCGAGCAGGTGGCCGAAGATCCGATCCGGCACCTTTCCGACCTGCGTGACAAGGTCGCCGATGCGCTGGTGGCGATGGCGGACTACGACAACCCGGTGCGGGTGTTCCCGACGGTACCGACCGGTCACCTGTCCAACACGCTCTGCATCGCGTACGGCACGGCAGGAGTCGTACACGCGCTGCGCCGCGCCGGCAGGGATCTGCCGGACCGGCTGCTGGACCGGCTGCGGCGGGACGCGCTGGACAAGGCCGACGACCGCGGTCCGGGACTGTATGTGGGCAACGCCGGAATCGCGCGCGTGCTGGCCGACTGCGGCCTGCTCGACGAGGCTCGCGACCTGCTCGCCGCCGCCGACCGCCACCCGCTCACCGCCGAATGCGCGGACCTGTTCGGCGGCGCCGCCGGGGTGGCGCTGACCCACCTGGCCCTGTACCGGCACACCGCCGACCCGCACCACGTCGACCGGGCCTTCGCGCTCGCGGATGTCCTCTCGTCGGACAGCCGGCTGACATCGCTGCTCGGACCCCACGAACCCGTGGGGTTGGCGCACGGCCGCGGCGGCGTCGCCCTGTTGTTCCAGCAATTGGCGGGGGTCACCGGCGACGAGGGCTACCAGGCGCGCGCCGCGCGACTGCTGCACTCCGAACTCGACCGGGCGGCCGAGCCGGACGCTGCCGACCTGCTGTTCCCGGTATCGACGAAGGACCGCCGCGCGATGCCCTACCTTTACGCGGGTTCATCGGGCATCGCCTACACGGCGACCCGCTGCCTTCACGCAGGCGCGGACGAGCGACTGGCGGAGGCGATGCCCCGGTTGCTGGCACCGCTGAGGCTGAAATACGCCATCATGTCAGGGCTCTTCCAGGGGCTTGCGGGGCACGTGTTCACCCTCGCCGACCGCGCCCTGCTCACCGGCGACGAGTCGTGCCGGCGCGCCTCGCTGGACATGGCCTGCGGACTGTTCAAATACGCCGTTCCCCATCCCACCGGCATGCGCCTGCTCGGCCACCAGACCCTGCGATACAGCGCCGACCTGTGGAGCGGCTCCGCCGGGGTACTGCTCGCTTTGTGCCACGCACTCGATCCGCGCCCCGACGCACTGTTCAGCGTGGACGCGTCGGTCGAACAGCGGCGCACGGCCGCTGAGCCGGTGCCCGCCGGCCGTGGGGCGGCCGGCGTGCCCGCCGAGGTCCGGTAATGCCTGCCACCAGCGCGGCCGACCAGCCGGTCAGCCGAACCCGGCGACGCGACCACCGCCTGTTCTGGTGGGGGCAGACGGCCTCCGCCTTCGGCTCGGTCTTCACGGCGATCGCCCTGCCGGTCGTCGCCGTGGTCCATCTCGGTGCATCGCCGGGCCAGATGGGCATGATCAGCGCGGCGGCGGTCCTGCCCAGCTTCCTGTTCGGCCTGCCGGCCGGAGCGCTCGCGGACCGCTTTGCGCGGCCCAGGCGCGTGCTGATGGCGCTGGACACGATCTGCGCGCTGGCCGTCGCGGTGGTCGCGTTCGGCGTGGCGAGCCACCATGTCACCGTCGTGTGGCTCATCGCCCTGGCCGCCATCGACGGAACGCTGTCCATCCTGCTTGAGGTCGTGTACTTCATCCACCTGGGCCAGCTGACCGACAAGGACGGGATCGGCGTCCTGCGGGCCAAGCTGCAGGCGGGTTCGTACGCCGCGGGTGTGGTCGGGCGCCTGCTCGCGGGACCCACGATCGTCATCCTCGGCGCCTGGGCGGCGCTCTGCGTCGACGTGGCCAGCTACGCGGTCAGCGTCACCGCGCTGCTTCTCATGGCGCCGGTGCCGCCGCTGGCCCACGCTTCCGCCCGAGAGCCGATCGGCAGGGTGCTGCGGGGGATGGGCTCTGGAGCACAGACGTTCCTCGGTGACCGATTCCACCGGATCCTGCTGGTCTTCCTTTTCGTGCCGGGTACCGCCGGAGCCGGCGTCAGTACGCTCACCGGACCGTTTCTGCTGCGCGTGGTGCATGTGCCCACCGCCGCGTACGGTCTGTTGTTCGCGGCGTCCGGGCTGATGGGTCTTTCGGGCTCGGTCATCGCGAAACGGTTGCTGCGCCCGGGTCGGGACGCCTACATGGTCACGGTGGCCTCGCTGACGGCGGCCGCGGTGTTCGCCGTGTTGCTGCCGTCGGCCTCCGGGCCGTTGCCGGTGGCGGCGACCATCGCCGCGCTGGGTATCAGCCTGCCCGCGCTGTTCGGTGCTGTGGCCAACATCGCCCTCAGCCCCGTGATTTTCACCGCCGCACGCGAGGACACCGTGGGTCGGACCATGGCGTTCATGCAGGTGCTGGGTGCCATCTCAGGGCTGGTCGGCGCGCTGGCCGGCGGTTTCCTCGGCGACTGGATCGGTATCCGCCCGGCGATGTTGGTTCTGCGCGGGGCCGTCCTGGTGACCATGGCGCTTTGCCTCCCTCCCACCGTGCGCGCCATTCGTCACAGGCGCGCGCAGTCCGAGGCGCCCGGAGAGTCGGCGCCCGCACCAGCCGACCCGGCATACGCCACGAAACCATGAACGGGTCTGCGACCAGTTCGGGCCGGTCTCCGTAACGCCGTCTGCCAAGGTGCCCGGACCGCGGGCCGGCGCGCAACCAGCACAGACGCGATTACCGTGACCCCGCCACCTGTCTGGCGAACACCCGGACCAGCCCGGGCAGCGAGTAGGTCGCCATGCCCCACGTGGAGTGCGCCTCGACCTCCCCCGCATCCGCCTGGACCAGATGTGCTTCGATGAGACGTTCCACGACCTCCTCGGCTTGCGGTAGAGCCAGGTCGAGGCAGACGGCGGCATCGTCGACGGTGAATGTCGTGTCTGACAGCGACGCAAGCCGGCTCAGGGCCGTCTGCTCCTGCGGGGACAGATCCCGGTGCCACGCGGCCAGGCGGGAGCGCACGTCGAGGTCGCCGACGACGAATTCGTCGAGCAGCCGCTGTTCGTCGTCGAGTCGACGGATGTACTGGGACAGGGTCAAGTGGCGCAGCAGGGCAAGTTTCGCACCCACGATGCGCAGAGCCAGCGGAAGCCGGTCACAGGCCGCCACGATCCCAGCAGCCATCGCCGGCTCGGCGAGTATCCGGTCACGCCCTATCAGCCGGCCCAGCAACTGCACCGCCACACTCTCGGGCAGCGCACCGACGGCGAGGTGGATCGCCGATTCAAGGCCGCCCAGGTACCGCCGACTCGTGACCACGGTGACCACCTCTGGCGCTGCCGCCAGCAACGACCGGACCTGTGCCTCTGTGGCAGCATCGTCAAGAATCAGCAACATGTCGCGCGCCGCCGTCGACTCCCGCAGCAGGGCCGCCCGCTCGTCCGAGCTGCCGGGGAGCACACCGGTCATGCCAAGCCCCCGCAATGTGTTGCCGAGCACGTCCACTACCGACCGTGGACGGTCGTCCGACCCCCGCAGCGACATGAGCATGCGACCGTCGGGGAAGCGGTCGGCGAGTTGGTGTGCACAATGCACCACCAGCGCGGTCTTGCCCGCCCCAGCCGGTCCGTTGACCACCATGAACCCACTGCGGCTGCTCTGGTTGAGCGTATCGAGCAGGACGCGGACCTCCTCTGTGCGTCCGGTGAAGTCGCCGATGTCACGGGGCAGGGTATTGGTTGCCGTCAACCGGGCCGAGCCGTGGGCGGAAACCGTCGGATCCAGCCCGCCGGTTGCCGACTGCTCCCCACTGAGCATCGACTCGTAGAGGCGCAGCAGCACCGGGCTGGGATCCAGACCCAGGTCCCCGGCCAGCCGCCGGCGCATCGCGTCGAATTGGGCCAGCGCCTCGGTCTGCCGGCCCGACCGGTACAGAGCCAACATCTGCGCCTGCCTCAATCGTTCCCGGAACGGGTAGCGCTGGGCCAGGTGCTCGACGGCGTCGACGATGTCGGTGTGCTGCCCCAGGCGCAGTTTCGTCTCGGCCCAGTCCTCGTAGGCGGCGAGGTAGTACTCGTACAGCCGGTCCGCCTCCGCCGCGATCGCCTGCGATGAAACCAACTCGGGCAGCGCCGGGCCCCGCCACAGGCCGATCGCGCGGCCCAGCAGGCCGGCCGCGACCACGGCATCGCCACTGCGTACGGCCAGCCGCCCGGCCGCAGCCAGTTCGTGGAAACGCGACGCGTCCAACTGGTCCGGTGCGATCTGCAGGAGGTATCCAGGTGGCCTGCGTACCAGCCTGGCTGCGCCGTCGGCCTCGAAACTGCCGGACCCGGAATAGATCAGCCTGCGTATCGCGGAGAGATACACCTGGAGGTTCTTGTGCGCGGTGCGCGGCGGCGCGTCGTCCCACAGGGCCTCGCTGAGCGCCGCCACCGACACCACGTGGTTGGCCCGGCACAGAAGCAGCCCGAGCACGGTGCGCTGCTTCGCCGGTCCGAGTTCGAGCGGGTGCCCGGCCCGGCGGCCCTCGAGATTCCCGAGGATGCCGAACCGCACGGTGTCCATGGCGACGTCCATACTCGAAGCCTGACCCCGCGCGGCGGCCGCCGACATCCGGAATTGCCCGGAGTGCTCCACGTACGTGGCCTGGTCCCGCGGCCCGGCCGCCCACCTACGTACGCGGCGACGCGAGTCAGAGCAGCCCGATCCCCCTCGGCACTGGCGGCAGTTGAAAGCATTCGGAACGGCCCGATCTAGTGAACCAGTGCACCGTGCCCAATATCGGCTTCGGATCGACCGATTACGCCGATCGTGATCGCTTCCCGGGCGTAGCAGCGCTCGACGCAGATCGGGTAGGAGATAGCTGACGCCAAGTCATCTGTGGAGGGCGAAGTACGGCTGATCGGCGATGGCGAGACCAAAACCCAGCACTCGTCCGCAGACGGACAGGCGACTGCGGCCACAGTCTTGATAGTTCCGCACTGGCGCGGTGCAGATAGCCGTTCTGCGACTCCCAGGCGGTGCCGGTCGGAGGGGTCAAGGCGAGGTAGGACGGGCTGGTGGCTACGGCGAGGGGCCTCCTGCTCGGCTACAGAGCCAGGCCGGCGCGAAGGACGGTCCGGCTACGGTCATCAGGCATGAACGGCGGAGCGTCACAGCTCGGCGCTGGTGCGGAAGATCGGCCAGCCGATCTCGGTGCGCCAGGCCGAGGCGTCCGGGGTGTCGAGACGGCTGCACGGGTAGTACTCGCGGATGGGTCCTTCGAGCGCGAGGGCGTGCTCGGTGACGTGGCTGGCGAGCGCTCCGTAGGCGCGGTCGACGGTGTCTGGCGGGCCGCTGTGGAGGATGATCGCCAATTCGGCTGCCGGCACTTCGACGGTCTCGACGCGGCCGATCGGCCGCAACTCTCCGCTGTAGGGGATGAAGACTGTGGCCTGGCCGCGCTCGTCGGTGAACAGCTGCGAGGAGTAGATGGCTCCGGGCACGCCACCGGTCGGCAGCGCCTGCGTGTCGAGCGTGGCGCGCAATTCGCCGAGCGCGCCGTGGTACCAGCCCGTGGCGTCCTCGACGTCGATCACGGCGGCGATGGCGGCGGCGCGGGCGGGCGGGACGCTGCGGTGGCTGATCTCGGCGCGCGCGTCGTCCTGCGGGCCGTCGAGCAGGTCGCGCAGCGAGGACACGGCGCTCTGCGTGCGGGCCAGGTCCTGCTCCAGCCGCTTCAGATGCGCGGCGATCAGCTCGTTGCGGCGCGCGATGTGCGGCGCACCCAGGATCTCGCGGATCTGCTCGATCGGCATGTCCAGCTGCCGGAAGCGCCGAATGACCTGCGCGGTGGGGATCTGCGCCGCGGTGTAGCGGCGGTGCCCGGTGAAGGGATCGACCTGCGCGGGCTCGAGCAGCCCGACACTGTGGTAGTGCCGCAGCGTCTTGATGCTCATATGGGTCGCCCGGGAGAAGTCCCCGATCGCCAGCGCGTGGTCCATGACTCCAGTGTGCGACCTCCCCCAGGGGGAGAGAACAGTGTGGCCGGGTGTGTTGATCCTTCCCCTGCCGCAGTGCGCAGTCTCGTTCCGGTCAGGCCGAACGGCCGCCGAAGGAGAGGAACCGCATCATGATCACCACTGAGCTGACCGGTGTCGTGGCCGAGCACATCGCCGCGGTCAACGCGCTGGACACCGACGCCGTGATGGCGACGTTCGCCGAGGACGCCTACGTCAACGACGCACGCCGCGAGTTCGTCGGGACCGCCGCCATCCGCCGCTGGGTGGAGAAGGAGATGGTCGGCGACAAGGTCACCATCGAGGTGCGCGACGTGCTCGACCACCACGGCGACACCGTCGTGCGCGGAGCCTACGACGGCGAGTTCGACCGGACCAACCTGCCCGACGAGGTCGTGCTGACCAACTACTTCAGCGTCCGCGACGGCAGGATCGTCAGCCTCGTCGTCATTTTCAACCAGCCCGCCGACTACTGACAGGTGCCGCCGATGAGCTACCGACTCGACCCCGAACTTGTCGCGGTGATGGCGGCGCTGGCCGAGCAGGGCGCCGCGACGCCGACCCCGGCCCGCGGCGATTGGAAGAGCCTGCGCGAGGCCGGCGAACTGGGCCAGGCCTACATGGCCACCCTCGTGCCCGCGTCAAACGGTGTGCGCACCACCACCTTTCACACCATCGCCCGCGACGGCGCACCCCTCGAACTGCGCTGGTACACCAAGACCGGCGCGGCCGGCCACTCGCCGGGACCCGCGGTCGTCTACGCCCACGGCGGCGGCATGGTGCTGGGCACCCTCGACCTCTACGACGAGGTGCTCTCCTGGTACGTCGACCACACCGGGGTGCCCTTCCTCTCGGTCGGCTACCGGCGGGCCCCCGACGAAGCGAGCGGCACAACCCTGTCCCAGGACGTGTTCGCCGGTTTGAGCTGGCTGCTCACGAGCCATGGCGAGCTGGGCGTGGATCCCGCCCGGGTGGCGGTCATGGGCGACAGCGGAGGCGGCGCGCCCGCCGCCGGCGCCGCCATCCTCGCCCGCGACCGGGGCATCACCCTTGCCAAGCAGATCCTGGTCTACCCGATGCTCGACGACCGCAACCAGACCCCTGATTCCGCACGGACCCCCTACCTCACCTGGACCTACGACAACAACTACACGGCGTGGAGCGCCGTGCTGGGCGACCGATTCGGCACCGACGACGTCTCACCCCTCGCCGCCCCGGCACGCCTGAGCGACCACAGCGGTCTGGCGCCGGCGTACATCGACGTGGGCGAGCTCGACATCTTCCGCGACGAAGCCATCGCTTACGCCCAGGACCTGGCCCGCGCCGGCGTCCCGATCGAACTGCACGTGCACCCCGGCGTCCCACACGGTTGGGAGCGATTCGCCCCGGATTCAGCCGCTGCCAAGCGCGCCATGGCAGACCGAGCCCGCGCGGTGAGCGCGATCTAGGCCCATTGGTGTAAGAGACCTCGTCGTTTGTCGAGATCGCGTGGTCGTGGGGATTTCTAGCGAGTGAGGCCGTCCGCGGCTTGTTGGTTTCGGGCTGCGGGCTCTGTCTGAGTCGCTTCGGGTGTGCTGGTTGGTTCGGCGGCCGGCTCGATGGACAGGTGCGGCAGGGCGCGGTCGAGCCAGGTGGGGAGCCACCAGTTGGCGCGGCCGAGCAGGTGCGTGAGCGCGGGGACCAGGACGGTGCGCAGGATGAACGCGCCGAGCAGGACCGCGGCGCCCAGGCCCAGGCCGAACTCGCCGACTGCTTGCTGTCCGCTGAGGATGAACGCGCTGAACACGCAGATCATGATGGTGGCGGCCGCGAAGATGACGCGGCCGGTGGTGGCTTGGCCGGTGCGCACCGCGTGGTGGTTCTCGCCGGTGCTCGCCCATTCTTCGTGCATGCGGGAGACGAGGAAGACCTCGTAGTCGGTGGACAGGCCGAACAGGACGGCGAGCATGAGTACGGGCAGGAACGAGGAGACGGGTCCCGGATGGCCCAGGTGCAGCAGGCGCAGTGCCCAGCCGTGCTGGAAGACGGCGACCATGACGCCGAAGGACGCCGCGGCCGCGAGCAGGTTCATCACGGCGGCCAGCGCGGGGATCAGGAGGCTGCGGAAGGCGAGCAGGAGCAGGAGGAATCCGAATGCGACGACGAGTGTGATGAACAGCGGCAGCTTGTGGCCGATCAGGGTGGCGAAGTCGCCGAACACGGTGGTGGGGCCGCCGACGTCTCCCGCGCCGCCGACCTCGACCGGGTCATGGACGTGATCCGCGGCGACGGACGGCAACTCGACGTCGTGGTGGCCAACGCCGGCCTGGGCGACGGGGCCCGCCTGGCGGAGGTGGCCGAGGAGCAGTTCGACCACGTCTTCGGGGTGAACACCAAGGGCAGCCTGCTGACCGTGCAGAAGTCCCTGCCGCTGCTCGCCCAACCCGCGTCGGTGATCCTGCTGGCGTCCTCCACCATCCACCAGGGCGTCGACCGAATGGGCGTCTATGCCGCGTCCAAGGCCGCCGTGCGCAGCCTGGGCCGCACCTGGGCCGCGGAGCTGGCCCCGCGCGGCGTACGCGTCAACGTCGTCACCCCCGGCCCCATCGCCACCCCCGCGATCGAACGCGTGGCCGGCAGGCTCGGCATGGGCACCGAAGACTTCCACGGCGTGCTGGCCGCGAACATCCCGCTGCGGCGCGTGGGCCGCCCCGGGGAGGTCGCGGCGCTGGCCGCCTTCCTCGCCGGGCCGCAGAGCTCCTTCATCACCGGTGCCGAGCACTTCGTCGACGGCGGGGCGGTCCAGGTCTGACCAGCCCGTGAGCGGGTGCCGCCCGCCCCGTGGCGGGCCGGGTGCACCACGAAACCCCGAGAGGAACAGTGCCATGAGCGACAACATCCGAGCAGTGATCGCAGACGTCGAAGTCGAGGACCTCGAGGCCGCCATCCCGTTCTGTCGGGAACTCGCCGGGGGCGTCGACGTCAGACGGTTCCCCCACCGCGATCTGGAGCTGGCATCGGTGGGGCCGTTCCCGCTGTACGCCGGCCCGCTGGAGAAGTACGTGTCCCAGACCGCGACCGTCATCGTCGGCTCTTTGGACCCGGTGCTGCGGGCCCTGAGCAAGGCGGGCGGCGAGGTCCTGGAAGGACCGGAGGAAGTGCCCAACGGCACGCGGATCCTGGCCCGCCACCCCGACGGCTCCGCCTTCGAGTACATGCGGCCACGCACCTGAAGTCCGGCACCGCCTGGATGACCGGGCTTGTCAGCGGGCTGCGTCGGGAAGGGGTGGACCTGGCCGAGGCCGACGTGACCGTCGGCACCTCGGCGGGATAAGCACACTGATCACCGCACACGAACAGCCGGACCGCGAACTGCTCATCACCGCGGTCGACGTCGAGTCCGGCCGCGGCGCGGAAGTAGCGCTCGAATCTGGATACGCCCATCGCAGGCACGTGGATCACCTTCGCTGGTTGGTCGCGCGGCGAGGCGGCGCTGCGGCTCACCTGTCGGCGGACGCCCCCACCTCCCTGAGGTACTCGTGCACGAGGCGGACGGACATCGCGCCCTCCCCGACGGCCGAGGCGACGCGTTTGATCGAGTTGCTGCGCACGTCGCCGACGGCGAAGATTCCCGGCCGGTTCGTCTCCAGCATCAGGGGCCTGCGCGCGAGATGCCGCCAGTGCTCGGCGTCGACGGACGGTGCGGCGTCGCGGCCCGTGAGCACCGCGCCGGCTTCGTCCAGGGCGACGGCGCCGTTCAGCCACGCGGTGCAGGGCTGTGCGCCGATGAACACGAACAGCGCCTTGACCGGCACGGTGCGCCGCTCGCCGGTGCGCTCGTCCTCGACGACGACCGACTCGATCTCCTTGGCGCCGTGCACCTCGCGCACCTCGTGGTGCAGCAGTACCTCGATGCGCGGGTCGTCCTCGATCCGGTCCACGAGGTAGCGCGACATGTCCGCCGCCAGATCGCCGCCGCGCACGACCAGGAGCACGCGCTGGGCCTGCGCGGCCAGGAACACGGCGGCCTGGCCCGCGGAATTCCCGCCGCCGACCACCGCCACCGGGGCGGCCCGGCACATCTGCGCCTCCCACGCCGTCGCCGCGTAGTGGATGCCGAGCCCCTCCAGCTTCCGGCTCCCGGGCACGTCGAGCCGGCGGTACTGCGCTCCGGTGGCCACCACGACCGTGCGGGCCGTCAGCTCGCCGCCGTCGTCGAGCCTGATCGCGTAGTGGTCGTCGTCCCGGGGCTCCAGACCGACCGCGGCCGCGGGCACGCTGATCCGGGCACCGAACCGGGACGCCTGGATCACCGCGCGCTCGGCGAGCTGCGAGCCGGAGATCCCGGCCGGGAAGCCCAGGTAGTTCTCGATCCGCGAGGAAGTGGCCGCCTGGCCGCCGGTGGCGACCGCGTCCAGCACGCCGGTGGAAAGCCCCTCGGAAGAGCCGTACACGGCCGCGGCGAGCCCCGCCGGACCCGCGCCGACGACCAGCAGGTCGTAGCGCGCCGGGCGCGGCGTGGTCGGGCGCAGCCCGACCAGCTCGGCGAGCTGCGCGTTGGTCGGGTTCCGCAGCACCTTGTGACCGCCCAGCAGCACGACCGGGGTCTGCGCGGCGGTGACGCCCAGCCTGTGCAGCAGCGCCTCGGACTTGCCGTCCTTCTCCAGGTCGATCCAGCGGTGCGGCAGGCGGTTGCGCGCGGAGAAGGCGAGCAGGCGGCGGGTGTCGGGCGAGTACTGCGAGCCGACGATCCGCAGTCCGGCGCCCTGTCCGAGCATGAGCGAGCGGCGGTTGAGGTAGGCGCGCAGGATCAGGTCGCCGAGCTCGAGATCGCGGGTCAGCGCGGCGGTCAGCTCGGGAACGGGGACGGCCAGCACCTCTCCGGGTTCGAGCACGACGGCGGTCAGGAACGCGACCTGCCCCTCCAGAAGCCCGAGTTCGCCGAGGAAACGGCGCGGGCCGTGTACCCGTACGACGCGCTCGTCCGCCCCGTGGCCCTCGACGATCGCGACCAGCGCGCTGAGCACGATGAAGAAGGTGTCGGTCGGCTCTCCCTCGCGGTAGAGCAGGTCCCCGGCCTTCACCGGGCGCAGCTCGCCGCAGGACTCGAAGACGGCGAGCTGCTCGTCGGTCAGCCTCGGAAACGCGCCGTCGCGGTCCGGCGTCTCCGCCAGGCCGGTCATACGTGGGCCTCGTCGAGGTAGCACCAGCGCCAGTCCTCGCCCGGCTCGAAGGACTGGACGATCGGGTGCCCGACGCCGGCGGCGTGGCGGCGCGCGTGCTTCATCGGCGAGGAGTCGCAGCACCCGACCTGCCCGCAGGTCAGGCACAGCCGCAGGTGCACCCACGCCGAACCGTTGCGCAGGCACTCCTCACAGCCTTGCGGGGTGCGCGGCACGACCGGCCGCACCAGGCCGAGGTGCGGGTCTGCCAGCAGACGGGTCATGGTGCCTCCGCCGAGCCCGACGAGGAGGCCGACGCCGACCGCGTGTTGTCTTCCAGGGCCTGCTCCACCCAGCGGCGCAGCGCCGGGGCGGGCGCCGCTCCGGCCTGCCGCGCGATCACCTTGCCCCGGTCGAGCACCATCAGGGTGGGCACGGCCTGGACCTCGAAACGCCGGGAGAGCGACGGCGAGGCGTCCACGTCGACCTTGACCAGCTTGATCCGGCCGGCCAGGTCGGCGGCAACCTGCTCCAGCGCGGGGCTGACCATCCGGCACGGACCGCACCAGGTTGCCCACAGGTCCACCAGCACCGGGATGCCCGCCTGCTCCGCGACCTGCGAGAAGCTGCCGTCATCCGCGTTCGCGATCCATGGCAGCGGCCGGTGGCAGTTGCCGCACCTCGGCCTTCCCTCGGCGACGACCGGAACCCTGTTGTTCTTCTGGCAGTTCGGACAGCGAACCGTCCGGGTCGGGGCGCTCACGGTGCGACGTCCTCTCGTTCGGGCGGCTCGTCGGACTCCTGGAAGGTGACGGTCAGCTCGCCGCCCTCGGCGCCCACCACCACGGTCAGGCCCTCGCGGATGCCGCCGGCCAGCAGCGCGCGGCCGATCTTGGTCTCCACCTCGTGCGAGATGAAGCGGCGCAGCGGCCGGGCGCCGTAGACCGGGTCGAAGCCCTGTTCGGCGATCAGGCGGCGGCCGGCCTCGGTCAGCCGCAACGTGACGCGCTGCTCGGCCAGCCGGTCGCGCAGCTCGTCGAAGAGCAGGTCCACGATCCGCTCGATCTGCGGCAGGCCGAGCGAGTGGAAGAGCACGATGTCGTCGACCCGGTTGAGGAACTCGGGGCGGAAGTGGCCGCGCAGCTCGACCATGATCAGGTCCCTGACGTCGGGCTTGATCTCGCCGCCGGCCGTCGCGCCCTCCAGCAGATACTGCGAGCCCAGGTTCGACGTCATGATGATCACGGTGTTGCGGAAGTTGACGGTACGCCCCTGCGCGTCGGTGATCCGGCCGTCGTCGAGCACCTGGAGCAGGGTGTTGAAAACGTCCGGGTGGGCCTTCTCCACCTCGTCGAACAGCAGCACCGAGTAGGGCTTGCGGCGTACCGCCTCGGTCAGCTGGCCGCCCTCCTCGAAGCCGACGTATCCGGGCGGGGCGCCGAGCAGCCGGCTGACGGTGTGCCGCTCCTGGTACTCGCTCATGTCCAGCCGGATCATGTTCTCCTCGGTGTCGAACAGCGCCGCGGCCAGCGTCTTGGCCAGCTCGGTCTTGCCGACCCCGGTGGGTCCGAGGAAGATGAACGAGCCGATCGGCCGGCGCGGGTCCCGGATGCCGGAGCGCGCCCGGATCACGGCGTCGGCGACCAGTCGCACGGCCTCGTCCTGGCCGATCACCCGCTCGCGCAGGATCTCGTCGAGCCGCAGCAGCTTCTCCCGCTCGCCCTCCTGCAACCGGGTGACCGGGATGCCGGTCCACGCGGCCACGATCTCGGCGATCTCGTCCTCGGTGACCACCTCGCGCAGCAGCCGGGTCTCGCCCTGCTTCGCGGTGAGCTGCTGCTCCTCGGCCGCCAGCCGCCGCTCGAGCTCGGTGATCGTGCCGTAGCGCAGCTCGGCGGCCCGGTTCAGGTCGTACGCCCGCTCGGCCCGTTCGGCCTCCTGCCGGGCCTGCTCCAGCTCCTCGCGCAGTTCCTGGACCCGGCGGATGGCCTGCCGCTCGGCGTCCCACTGCGCGTGCTTGGCGTCCGCCTCGGCGCGCAGGTCGGCCAGCTCGCGGCGCAGTTCCTCCAGGCGGGCCTTGCTGGCCTTGTCCTTCTCCTTGGCCAGCGCCGCCTCCTCGATCTCCAGCCGGGTGACCCGGCGGGTGAGCTCGTCGAGTTCGGCGGGCATCGAGTCGATCTCGGTGCGCAGCCGGGCGCAGGCCTCGTCGACCAGGTCGATGGCCTTGTCGGGCAGGAACCGGTCGGTGATGTACCGGTGGCTCAGGGTCGCCGCGGCCACCAGCGCGCCGTCCTGGATCTTGACGCCGTGGAAGACCTCCAGCCGCTCGCGCAGGCCGCGCAGGATCGAGATGGTGTCCTCGACGCTCGGCTCGTCCACCAGGACGGTCTGGAACCGGCGTTCCAGGGCGGCGTCGGACTCGATGTGCTTGCGGTACTCGTTGAGGGTCGTCGCGCCGATCATGTGCAGCTCGCCGCGGGCGAGCATCGGCTTGAGCATGTTGCCCGCGTCCATCGCGCCCTCGGCCGCCCCCGCGCCGACCACGGTGTGCAGCTCGTCGATGAAGAGCAGAATCCGGCCCTCGGCCGCCTTGACCTCGGCCAGGACCGCCTTGAGCCGCTCCTCGAACTCGCCGCGGTACTTGGCCCCGGCGACCAGCGACCCCATGTCGAGGGAGAACACCGTCTTGTCGCGCAGCCCCTCGGGGACGTCGCCGCGCAGGATCCGCTGGGCCAGCCCCTCGACGATGGCGGTCTTGCCGACGCCCGGATCGCCGATGAGCACCGGGTTGTTCTTGGTCTTGCGGCTGAGGATCTGGATCACCCGGCGGATCTCGGCGTCCCGACCGATCACCGGGTCCAGCTTGTCGGCCCGCGCCTCGGCGACCAGGTCGCGGCCGTACTTGTCCAGCGCCTCGTAGGCTCCCTCGGGGGTGGCCGAGGTGACCCGCTGGTTGCCGCGTACGCGGGTGAGGGCGGTCAGGAAGGCGTCGCGGGTGACGCCGTACTCCTTCAGCCGCCGCCCGGCGGACGTGGCCGAACCCTCCTCGATCAGCGGCAGGACGAGGTGCTCGACCGAGACGTACTCGTCCTTGAGCCGCCTGGCCTCGCGTTCGGCCCCGTCCAGCAGCCGGGCGAGGCGCTGGGTCACCATGACCTGCCCCGGGCCGACGCCCGGCCCGGTGGTGCGCGGCCGCTTGGCCAGGTCGGCGCTCAGGTCGGCGTGCAGCGCCTCCACGTCCGCGCCGGCCTGGGCGAGCAGCCGGGGCACCAGGCCCTCTGGCTGGTCGAGCAGCGCGATGAGCAGGTGCTCGCCGTCCACCTCGGTGTGGCCGAGCCGCACCGCGACGGTCTGCGCGTCCTGCAGTGCTTCCTGGGACTTCTGGGTGAGCCGGTTCATGTCCACGGCGTCTGCTCCTTGCCAGGGTGCCCGCTGCGGCGCAGCGCGGCTTCCAACTGCTCGATCCGGTCGAGCAGGTCGAGTACCAGGCCGATGGCCGCGTAGTTCAGGCCGAGGCCGGTGTGCAGCCGCTGGACCCGGGCGATCCTCGCCGGGACGCGGGCGTCGAACCAGAGCCGTCCGGCTTCGTCCCGGCTCGCCTCCACCAGGCTCAGCGCGACGAAGCGCTGGATGAGCTGCGGGTGCACGCTGCTGCGGTAGGCGACGTCGTCCAGGCTCAACCGGGCGCGCTCGACGCGGCGCGCGGCGACGAGGGTGTAGTGCACCGCGTTCGGGCGCTCGTCCGTCCGGTCGGCGCCCTGTTGCTGACGGGGGGTCATGTCCGCCTCCTCGGGTCGAACGACGAGGCGGCGGCGAGCTGCTCGAACAGCTCCAGCTCCCGATCGGTGAGGGAGGGCGGCACCATGATCCGGACCTCGGCGTACAGGTCGCCCGGCGCGCCCTTCGGGTTGGGCATGCCCTCGCCGCGCAGCCGCAGCTTGCGTCCGCTTGGGGAGCCCTGCGGGACGGCGACCTTCGCCGCGCCGCCCGGGGTTGTGACCGGGACGGTCGCGCCGAGGGCCGCCTCCCACGGGCTGACCGGCAGATCGACCGTGACGTCGCGGCCGGAGAGCCGGTAGCGCGGGTGCGGCGCGATCCGGACGACGAAGTAGAGATCGCCCGCCGGAGCGTCGCCGTACCCACGCCCGCCCTGCCCGGCCAGCCGGATGCGCTGGCCGTCGACCACGCCGGCGGGGATGTTGACCTCGTAGTCGCGCTCGCCGCCGGCGCCGCCGATGGTGATCTTCCGGCGGCCGCCACGGTACGCCTCTTCCACGGTCAGCTCGAGCTCGGCCGTCTGATCCGCGCCCTGGATCCGGCCCGCGCCGCCGCCGCCGAACATGCCGCCGAACAGGTCCTCGAAGTCGATCCCGGAGCCGCCGAAGCCCGCGTCCGCGAACCCCGCCCCGGCGAAGTCCTCGCCGCCCGTGCCGCCCGCGGCGCCACCGCGGCGGGTGCGCCGGCGTCCGCTGAAGGGCGAGCCGCGGCCCGCGCCCACCCGCTCGTCATAGTCCTCCGGGACCTGCCGGAAGTCCGGTCCGAACCGGTCGTAGCGGGCGCGGGACTTGGGATCGGAGAGTACCTGGTAGGCCTCGTTGATCTCCTTGAACCGCTCCTCCGCCGCCGGGTCGTGGTTGACGTCCGGGTGGTGGCGGCGGGCCAGCTTGCGGAAGGCCTGCTGGATCTCCTGGGCGTCCGCGTTCTTCGAGACGCCCAGTACCTCGTAATAGTCGCGGGCCACGGCGGCTCACTCCTGCTTGCGGCTGACCATCACGGCCGCCGGGCGTAGTTGCCGGTCCGGCGGCACCCCGTAGCCGGGACGCAGCACCCTGATCACGGTTCCGGGGGCGGCGCCGGGCTCGTCGACCACGCTGACGGCCTCGTGCCGCAGCGGGTCGAACGGCACGCCGGTCTCGTCGTCGCGGGCGAAACCGAGCGAGGCGAGCAGGGCGACCGCCTGGTCCCGCACTGCGCGCACGCCGACGATGACGGCCGCCGGATCGCCCGCGGCGTGATCGAGGGCGAGCTCCAGGTTGTCCACCACCGGGAGCCAGGCCAGGCAGATGCGGTGCCGTTCGGCTTCGGCCTCGTGCCTGAGCTCGCGGGCGTGCCGCTTGCGCAGGTTCTCCAGATCGGCGAGCGCCCGCCGCCAGCGGTCTTCGAGTTCTGCCACGGTGGCTTCCAGCGCTTGCACGGTCGCGGCCGAGTTCTCGTGCGCGGCACCGGCGGTCTCCTGCGCGGAGACCGCCTCCGGGGCCTCGTTCCGGTCCTCGCCGGGGGTGAAGCCGTCGCCTGCCGTGGCACCGGGGTCGTGGGCCATGGCGCCGCCTCAGCTTCGATCGAACTCTGCGTCGATGACGTCGTCGTCCCCACCGCCGGCCGGCGCGCCTGCCTGCGGCGCCGAGCCCGGCTGCGCCGAACCCGACTGCCCCGGCGAACCCGACGGCCCGGCCTCGCCCGGCTGGCGCGCCGCGAGGGCCTGGTAGATCTGCTGCAGCTCCGAGGTCAGGCTGCGCACCCGGTCGACCGGCGCCTCGTCCTTGACCGCCGCGCGTGCGTCGCCGACCAGCAGTTCGGCCCGCGCCCGCTCGTGCTGCGGGGCGGCGTCGCCGAGCTGCGAGAGCCGCCGCTCCACCTGGTAGGCGATCGCGTCCAGCTCGTTGCGCGCGTCCACGGCCTGGCGCAGGCTCTGGTCCTCGGCCCGGTTGCGCTCGGCCTCCGAGACCATCCGCTCGACCTCGGACTTGTCCAGGTTCGAACCCTCGCTGATCGTGATCCCCTGCTGCGCGCCGGTGTCCTTGTCCCTCGCGCCGACGTTGAGGATCCCGTTGGCGTCCACGTCGAAGGTGACCTCGACCTGGGGCTCGCCGCGCGGGGCCGGCCGGACGTTGTCCAGCCGGAACCGGCCGAGCACCCGGTTGTCGGACGCCCGCTCGCGCTCGCCCTGCAGCACGACCACGTCCACCGCGGGCTGGTTGTCCTGCGCCGTGGAGAAGGTCTCCGAGCGGCGCACCGGGATGGTGGTGTTCCGATCGACGATCTTCGTCATCACGCCGCCGCGGGTCTCCACGCCCAGCGAGAGCGGCGTGACGTCGAGCAGCAGGACGTCCTTCACCTCGCCTTTGAGCACCCCGGCCTGGATCGCCGCGCCGAGCGCGACCACCTCGTCCGGGTTGACGGTCATGTTGGGGTCCTTGCCGCCGGTCAGCCGCCGCACCAGGGCCTGCACGGCCGGGATCCGGGTCGATCCGCCGACCAGGATGACCTCGTCGATGTCGTTCGCGGACACCTTCGCGTCGCCCATGGCCTGTTGCACCGGGCCGAGGCAGCGCTCCACCAGGTCGGCGGTGATCTGCTCGAAGGTGGAGCGGCGCACCGTCTCGGTCAGGTGCTTGGGGCCGGCCGCGTCGGCGGTGATGAACGGCAGGCCGACCTGGGTCTGGGTCACCGAGCTCAGCTCGGTCTTGGCCTTCTCGGCCGCCTCGAACAACCGCTGCAGCGCCTGCGGGTCCGAGCGCAGGTCGATCCCGTTCGCCTTCTGGAAGCCGTCGGCCAGGTAGTCGACCAGCCGGCGGTCGAAGTCGTCGCCGCCCAGGTGGGTGTCACCAGCGGTGGAGCGCACCTCGACGACGCCGTCGCCGACGTCCAGGATGCTCACGTCGAAGGTGCCGCCGCCCAGGTCGAAGACGAGCACCGTCTCGTGCCCCTTCTTGTCCAGCCCGTAGGCCAGGGCCGCGGCGGTGGGCTCGTTGATGATCCGCAGGACCTCGAGTCCGGCGATCTTGCCGGCGTGCTTGGTGGCCGTGCGCTGGGCGTCGTTGAAGTAGGCCGGAACGGTGATCACGGCCTCGGTGACCCGCTCGCCGAGCGACTTGGCGGCGTCCTCGGTCAGCTTGCGCAGCACCAGCGCGCTGATCTCCTCGGGGGCGTACTGCTTGCCGCGCACCTCGAAGCGGGCGGTGCCTTCCGATCCCTCGACCACGTCGAAGGTGACGGCCTTGACCTCGTCGGACACCTCGTCGAAGTGCCGGCCGATGAAGCGCTTGGCGGAGTAGATGGTGCCCTTGGGGTTCAGGATCGCCTGGCGCCGGGCCAGCTGGCCCACCAGGCGTTCCCCGTTGTCGGTGAAGGCGACCACGGAGGGGGTGGTGCGCGAGCCCTCGGCGTTCGGGATGACGGTGGGCTCACCGCCCTCCCACACCGCGATGACCGAGTTGGTCGTGCCCAGGTCGATGCCCACTGCTTTCGCCATGAGCCACTCCTTGATGGTCGGCACCGGCGCGACGCGCGACTTGGAAGCTGAATTCAAGCTGAATTGACGCCACGCTGATACGGGCGAATCACCTTTATCGGTGTGAGATGCTCCCTCCTCACCGTCCTACCACCGTCGCCGAGCCAGCGCGACCGGGCGCGTGAGCTAATCGTGTGTCGCCGATTCGGTGTCCCCGTGGAACCGGAGCCGAGCGATCACCACGTCCGTAGCAGTACAACGCGCAGATCAGCGCCATCCGCGCCCGTCGAGCGGACCATCGCCAACATCAAGACCTGGAGAATCCTGCGCACCGACTGCCGCAGGCTGCCACGGACCTTCCGGGACACCTTTCACGCCGTCATCGGACTCTACTGGTTCAAGCTCAACAGGCGTTCTGCACGGGCCTCATAGTCCCGATGTCGAGAGAGACAAGAAGCCGCACCTCAGGACATCTCGTGGTCGTGGTCGGATCTGGATCGAACTAACAGGGCGCGGCTTCCGTTACGGTGGCGGGCCGACCGAAGGAGACGACTGTGTGGTGGCGAGCGATAACCGGAGTCGTGCTGTGTTTTGTCGGCGCAGTGTGGATCGGGCAGGGCATTGGCACCGTGCACGGCTCCGTGATGACCGGACACAGCCAGTACACGGCTCTGGGTGCCGTGCTCGCAGCGGTCGGCGTCGTGCTGCTCGTCTGGGCTGGGATCATCTGGCGCCACGAGGCGAGTCATCACGCCGAATGACGATCACGCAGCAACCACATGGCGGCAATCTCGCGGCAGTCCTGGCTTAAGGCCGGGCGGTCCGACGTACGTGCCAGGCGCCCTTGGAACGTCCGTGCGAAGTGCGAAACCGTCTACGGCGCCGGGGCACCGGCTGGTGAGCACGACCCGTTCGACGAACGTGCAGGTCACGGTATGTCTGCGATGACAGCTGTGCGCGCGCGGGACGGCCGCCCGGGTTCCCGTACTAACGGGGCGATTCCAGCAAGTTGACGAAATATCATGCGGTTCTGGTCATGTCCTGCACAAAACTCTCAGCCGGGCATTGACGGGCCGTGGCAGTGTGCTGATCCTGCCGTCAAAGGCCTGCCGAATATCGAAGCATTCTTACTCACCGCTCTCTTCGCGCTGCCCACAGGGAGACGGGATGAAACTGCACTGCCGACCGGCGGCGGCCTGCCTCGCCGGATTGCTTCTGACCACCTGTGCCATCGCCGCCACGGCGCCGCCCGCGGCGGCGGCGGTCCCCGACCGCCCGACGGTGATGCCTGTCGCGCGCACGGGCCACGCCGTAGCCCACCCGGTCACGGTCCGCGCCGCCACCGAGGCCGCACGGTTCCAGTCGCCTGCCAAAGCGCCCGCCATACCCACGATGCTGGGGCGTGACGGCAAGCCCACCGGAAGCACCCTCATAGCGAACACGGCCACTGGCTCCCGGCCGAAACCGTCGAGCCCCGCATCACAGAGCGGACGCCCGAACGGCCTGCAGTCGGTCGGCGGGTCCGCGCTCAGCCTCCGGACCGCCACGACAACTCCCACCTTTGTGACAGGCTCGACTACGAGCACGGCGGCAAGCACGATCACGGGAACCGCGGCTGCGCCGGCCGCATCGCCCGCGATCGGGATCCGCGGCGTGACGCAGGGGAGCACGGGCTGCTCGAACTGCACGACGCCGGACGTCACCGCCGCGGTGAACGCCACGCAGGTCGCGGAGGCCGTCAACCTCCAACTCCAGGTCTACAACAAGTCCGGCACCTCGCTGTGCGGCGTCGGGCTCAGCTCGCTGCTCGGCGCGTACACCGCGCTGTCCGGCCCGCGCATCCAGTACGACGCGAACAAGAAGCGGTTCAGCCTGCTGATCGACTCCGTCCCCTCGTCGAGCGGCGACGTCGCGATCCAGTACCTGGCCACCAGCCAGGGCGACGACGCCTGCGGGGCGTGGTGGGTGTACAGCATCGTGTTCCCCGTCTCGGCGACGTACCCGCTCGGCGCGCTGCTGGACTACCCCTACCTCGGCCAGGACAGCGTCTCGATCCTGTCGTCCACCAACAACTTCTCCTTCGGCGGCTCGTACCTCGGCTCGGCCGCCTACGCGATGCCCAAGGCGATCGCCTACACCGGAGCGGCCTTCAACATCACGACCTACCCGGTGCCCTTCTCCACCGCACCGGTCACCGTCGCCGGCCTCTCGGTCCCGGCCACCGCCAGCACCTACTGGCTGGCCGCGATGCCCGGCACCGGCTACGACCTGTACGTGATGCCCACCGACCCGGCCGGGGCGATCACCCTCAAATCCGTGGTCCACGCCTCGTTCAGCGCGCCCTCCCACCGGGTCGCGCAGCCCGGCACCTCCCAGACCCTCGATCCCGGCGACGGGCGCATCGGGTCCACGGCGGTGCAGGACACCAACTACGTCTGGTTCGCCCACGACGTCGACGACGGCGGACTGCCGACCGTGCAGTACGGCGCGATCGCGATCCCGTCCGGCCAGGCAACCACCGCGCTGGCGTACCACGGCGGCGGCAGCTACGACTTCAACCCCTCGATCGCCGTGACCCCGGCCAGTGGCGGCACCGACTACATCTGGTTGAACTGGGCCTACACCGAACCGTCGGCTGGCGTGGCCGCCTCCGACACGGTCGCCGGGATCGCGGCCGGAGACGGCGTGCCCGACGAGGTCGGCGCCGACCTGACGGTCGTGACCGGGTCGTCGGCCGCGTCGAACTCCACCTTCGGCCGGTACTCCTCCTCCTCGATCGACCCGTCCGGCACCTCCTCCTGCCCCGCGGGGCTGACGGCCCTGACCGCCCAGCAGTTCTTCACGTCCGCCGGGCTGTGGACCACGCAGCTCGCGCGCACCACCTTCTGCTGACGCATCCGGTCCGCGGGCCCGCCCACGCGCCCGCGGACCGTGTGCAGCCCCTTCCCGCAACCCACTCCCGAACCATACGAACCCTGGCATCACGCTGGCCGAAAGGGCAGGCAGAGCATGGACGCAGAAGAACTCGCCGGGCGGGCGCTGAGCCGCCGCTCCGCCCTCAAGAGGGGCGCCGCCACCGCGTTCCTCCTCACGCAGGCGTCGCTGTTCGAGCAACTCGTCATCGCGCCCGTCAGACCCGCCGCCGCGGCGACCGCGTTCTCCGACATCCAGTTCGACATGGGCGCCTTCGTGCACCCGGCCCAGATCTTCAACGACGGCGCGGGGAACGTCACCGCCCAGTTCCCCGTGGTCTTCACGCTGTTCCTTCCGGCCAAGCTGGCCCGCACACCCACCAAGGCCGACCAGGCCGCGCTGGCCAACGCGCTGAACGTCATCGAGGCCGTGTACCCGGCCAGCCCGTCCGGGGTGCTGATCTTCTCGGTGTCCTACGGCGTGCCGTACTTCAACCGGCTGCCGCAGACGCTCGTGCAGAGCAGAATGCCGCACCTGGCCTCGAACCCGGGCCGCTTCGTGCTGGAAGAGGCGACCGCGATGCCGACCGACGTGGTCGGCGGCCTGGTCGGCGGTCCCGGCGCGCTGATCCCCGGCAAGACCAAGGACCGCTTCAACGTCGACGTCCTCATCGAGAACAACGACGTGCTCTTCCAGTTCCGCAGCGACACGATGACCAACCTGACCGACGTGGCCCTGTGGCTGGCGGGCAGCAACACCCTCAACGGCTCGAGCGTGGCCTCGCCGCACTTCAACGGCCTGTTCGCGTTCCAGCCCTCGCGCGTGCAGTTCATGCAGCCCGGCATGCCGCGCAAGGTCGCGGACAGCCAGGGCTTCGAGTTCGCCTCCCGGATCAACCCCAACTCCTCGATGGTGATGGGCTTCGTCGACCAGCAGGTGGACTCCAGCGGCCCGGCGCAGATCTGCACCTTCGCCGGGAACTCCTCGGCCAAGCTGACCGACGCCGTGGCGGGCAGCTACTTCGACAACGGCTCCATCGTGCACTTCTCGCACCTGATCGACGACCTGTACCAGTTCTACGCGACCCCGGGCCAGGACTCGAACCGCCCGGACGGCGAGCCGTTCCTCGAACGCTGCCAGTACATGTTCCGCTCCAACCAGCTCGGCACGGTCCACGGCGTCCCCGCCGAGGGCAACACCGACCAGTTCACCAACGGCGGCGGGCCGGCCTTCGTCAACAACGTGTTCCAGGGCACCAACGCCGCGATGCTCGGCGCCCAGGACAGCGGCGGCACCTTCGCCCCCGGCAACCAGACCCTCAACGCGACCTTCACCGGCGCGGGACGCATCGGCCACGAGGCCGCGCTCCAACGCGTCTCGCGGGCAACGGACGGTACGCCCGTCCACATCCGCATGGACGGGCCCGGCATCGACACGATGGACGTGCCCGCCTTCCGCACCTTCCCGGGCGCGAACGGCGTGGACGTCCCCGCCGGCAGCAACCAGTTCAAGCTCCAGTTCGCCATGTTCATGCCGACCGCCGACTTCTTCGCGCAGATGCGCATCGCGGCGGCCGCGCAGGACCTGCAGCACCAGTTCCTGAACGACGAGGACGACGACAACGGCCTCGAGCGGTTCATCACCGCCACACGGCGCCAGAACCTCCTGGTGCCGCCGCGCCGCCACCGGGCGTTCCCCCTGCTCGAACTCACCTGACGGCAAGGGCGCGGCGGCACCTGCGGCTCTCCCCGCTGTCGGACGCGTGGACCACTGAAGGCGCGGGCGGTGCGTGAGGCGGTGCGGTTCGAGGCCGCCGGGATGTTCACGGACGGGATGGCCACGGGCGAGATCGCGGCGCGGTTGCGGGTCACTCCGAAGTCGGTGCGGGGCTGGAGGCGCCGGGGGACGGCCTTGATCGCGCTCCTGCCCACCACCGCACACGCCGCCTCGAACGGATGGCCGCCCGCGGCCTGGTCGAACGCTCTCCCTCCACCATCGACCGGCGGGCGACCGACGCACAGCTCACCGACACCGGCTTCGAGGGGATTGGTCGCTCCCGAGACCTCCCAGTCGTCGGCCCACGCGATGATGTGGCCGCCGACCGACTCAACGGCGGCAACGGTCTGGTTCTCCTGCCGTTCCGGCGAACTGGTCGCGTCGCTGACCCGTGACAAGCGCCGGACTCCTACGAAGCACCTGCCGCACCCGCAGTACTCTGAGAGGAGGTGAGTTCCGTCAGGAATCTGCATCTCTACCATTGTCGATCATTCCCCATCTACCCGCACTCGGTTTAATGGGAGTTCCTGGTCAACAACGCCGGAGTGATGGCCGGTCCCGAGCGCTACACCACCCAAGGCTGGGAGTGGCAGTTCGCCACCAACCACCTGGGCCACTTCGCCCTGGCCACCGGCCTGCACGCTGCACTGGCCGCGGACGGCGCGGCCCAGATCGTGGCGGTCAGCTCCAGCGGGCACCAGATCTCCCCGGTGGTGTTCGACGACGTGAGCTTCGCCTTCCGCCCGTACGACCCCTGGCTGGCCTACGGCCAGTCGAAGACGGCGAACGTGCTCTTCGCCCTCGAGGCGACCCGGCGCTGGTCGGAAGACGGGATCACCGCGAACGCGCTGATGCCGGGCGCGATCTACACCAACCTGCAACGCCACACCGGCGGGCGCGGCAGCGGCAAGGTACCGCCCGAGCTGATCAAAACCGTGGAACAGGGCGCTGCGACCGCGGTCGCAGGACTCGAGGTCGTCAGTGACAGCACCGCACTCGATCAGGTCGAGCTGTGGCGATCGCGGTTGGACGCGTTGCTGATGCGGGCCGGTGAGCATGTTTTTCGCCGGGAGGCGCGGACGCGGCTGCGCGACTATGTCAAAGGCGTGCTTGCTCAGGTCGGGCGGAAGAACACCTGGCAGATCGCCGAGTATGTCGGCCACGCGACCCCGGACGGGTTGCAGCGTCTGCTCGCGCACGCCGTGTGGGACCCGGAGCGGATGCTTGACTAGGTGCGCGATTACGTGGTCGAACACCCCGTCGCCCTGGCCGAGCTGCGCGAAGACGTAGTCGCGCAGGTCGTCGCGCACCAGGTCGGGGTTCCAGTCGTCCAGGGCGAGCAGCCGTTGGAGCCGATAGGGCGTCTTGTGGCCGACGTGCTCGGCGATCTGCCAGCAGTTGCGCCGCTCGACCGGGCCGAGCAGATCCCGTATGTAATCACGAGCGTGTCGCCGTGGCTCCACCCGACCGAACCTTCCCGCGACCCGCGCGAACAAGTCGTCGAACTGCGCCGATCACTCACTGGCCTCGACCGATATGTCTTCCACACCCGGAACCACGAATCACAGTTCACAGATACACGAACCACAACTGGAGTACCAACGCCGGAATAAGCCACCAGGATCGGGCAAGGTTGGACTTGCCGCTGCCGTTGGGCGCCGGTGACGACGGTGAGCCGACCGACCACGATGCACAGGTCCTGCAGCGAGCGGTAGTTCTCGACGGCCAGCGTGGTGATCACGCCCTCGACCGGAGACGAAGACACAGAAGACCGCCCAGAGAGCTTCAGATCTGCGGGTCGGGTGGATTCAGCGCTGTGCGGCGGGATGTCGCCGCACCCGCACCTCATCCGAGGGTTCCGCCCGCCTGTGCCGCGGCTTGCAGCGCGCCGCGGATCTGCTCGGCCTCCGGCAGCGCGAGCGCGGTGTACAGGGCGAGCGCCTCGGCCAGGTGGGTTTGCGCCCGCTCGCGCTCGCCCAGCGCCTCGTGTGCGCGGGCCAGGCCGTGGTGCGCGCGGGCCCGCGCGTCCTGATCGCCGACCTGTCCGGTCAGCTCCAGGGCCGCGCGGTGCTCGGCGGCCGCCTGCTCGGGCAGTCCCGCGGCGAGCAGGGTCTCGCCCAGCGCGTTGAGCGCCACGCACTCCAGGGCCTGGGCGTGTGCCGCACGCGCCAGTTCCAGGGCCTCGCGCAGCGAGGCGAGCGCACGCCGGGTACGGTCCGCCCGCAGTTCGGCCGAGGCGAGCCGGATCAGGACCGCGCACTGGCCGTGGCGGTCGCGCAGCCGCCGGAACGTGTCCAACGCACGGCGCTGGTATTCGGCACCCTGCTCGGCGCGCCCCTGGCTCAGGTGGATCAGGCCCAGCTGAGAGAGCGCCTCGGCGCCGCCGTTCGGGTTGACGGTCTGCGCACACAGCCTCAGCGCACGGCGCAGGTGATCGCCCGCCGGCCCGAGGCGGCCGTACCGCAGTTCGATCGCGCCGAGTGCCTTGACGCTCACCGACGCGCCCAGCCGGTCCCCCAACTCGTCGAAGAGCGCCAGGGCCCGTTCGAGGTGGGCGCCGGCCTCCCGCAAGCGGCCCTGCGCCTGCTGCACGAGCCCGAGGCTCTGCAACGCGCGGGCCTGTCCGAGCCGGTCCCCGTCCTGCCGGGCCAGCTCCAACGCCTGTCCGGCGTGCTCGGCGGCCGCTCGCAACCGCCCGAGCTGACGCTCCGCCAGGGTCAGCCGATGCAGCGCGCGGGCCTGTCCCCCGACATCGCCCAGCGCACGGAAGAGAGCGAGGGCCCGCTGCTGGTAGTCGACCGCCTCCTCGAACCGCGTGTTCACCCACTCCAGATGGCCCAGGTGCGTCAGCGCGGTCGCCTCGGCCGCCCGGTCGCCGCTGCGGCGCGCCGCCACCAGCGCGTGACGGTGCATCGCGGCGCCCTCGGACAGGTGGTAGCCGAAACTCAGGTACCGCTCCACGGTCGCCGACAGCGCCGTCGCATGGCCCGGCCAACCCTGGTCCGCCGCCAGTGCGGCTGCGGCGAGCAGGTTGGCGCGCTCGGCGTCCAGCCACGCTCGCGCCGCCCGGGGATCGGCCACCGGCCCCGCGCCGCCGCGCGGCGGTTGCACGCGGGGGCGCCGGTGAGCCTCTGTGGGATACAGGGTGTCCATCGCCGCAGCGGCCGTGCGCAGATAGTGGTCGAGCAGCGCGGTCACCGCCGCGCGCTGAGCCGGTTCGCCGTCCTGCGCGTCGGCCAGCTCACGTGCGTAGGCACGCAGCAGGTCGTGCATGCCGTACCGTCCGTCGGCCCCGCTCTGCACCAGGTGTGCACGCACCAGCCGGTCCAGCAGCCGGGCCACGTTCTGCGCGCCGGCGTCCAACAGCGCGGCCACCGCCCGGCCGTCCGCGGCGCTGCCCGGGTGCAGCGACAGCAGGCGGAAAGCGCGCGCCGCGGCCGGATCCAGGTGCCGGTACGACCAGGAGAAAACGGCACGCACCGCGGTGGCCTCGTCCCCGTCGGCGTCCAGCAGGTCCAGGCGCCGCTGCAGGTCGGTCAGCTCGCCGACCAGGGCGCCGATCGGCAGGCCCGGACGGGCGACGGCCAGTTCGGCGGCGATGCGCAGCGCAAGCGGCAGCCGGCAGCAGCGGGCGGCCAGCGCCGCCAGCGCCCGCGGATCGCCGCGGGCCCGGCCTCCGAGCAGCGCGCGCAGCAGCGCGACGGCCTCGCCGGGCGCCAGCACGTCCAGCTCCATACGCTCGGCGCCGTCCCTCGCCACCAGCCCGGCGAGGCTGCCGCGGCTGGTCACCAGCGCGAGGCAGCCTGCCGCGCCCGGCAGCAGCGGGCGCACCTGCCGCGCCTCGTGCGCGTTGTCCAGCACGATCAGGACCCTGCGTCCGGCCAGCAGGCTGCGGAACAGTGCCGCACGCTCGGGCACGCCGGGCGGCACGTCCCGTCCGTCCACGCCCAGCGCGCGCAGGAATCCGGCCAGCGCGTCGGCCGCGGACAGCGCGTCCTCGGCGTCGTAGCCGCGCAGGTTCACGTACAGCTGGCCGTCCGGGAACTCCCCGGCGGCCTGCTGCGCCCAGTGCACCGCCAAGGCGGTCTTGCCGACCCCGGCCGCGCCGCCGATGGCCGAGACGACCGCCGTGCCTCCGCCGCGCGCGGCCCGCGCCGCGAGCGCCGACAGGGCACTGAGTTCCTCGGCCCGCCCCGTGAAGTGCTCCACCGCCGCAGGCAGTTGGCGCGGCACGACCGCCGGCGCGGGCGCGGTGAGCAGAGCGGTTGCCGGTTCGCTCACGGGCGCGGGCGCGAGCAGGTCCGGGTCACCGCTCAGGATCCTGTGATGCAGGTCCTGCAGCCGGGCGCCGGGCTCGACCCCGAGTTCGCCGACCAGCACCCGGCGCGCCCGCCGGTAGGCCTCAAGCGCCTCCCCCGCCCGCCCGCACCGATAGAGCGCGAGCATCAGCTGGGCGTGCCCGTGCTCGCGCAGCGGATGCGTGTTGATCAGCGCACTGAGTTCCGGGACCAGCTGGTCGTGGCGGCCCAGCTGCAGGTCCGCCTCGATGCGCCACTCCAGGGCCTGCAGGCGCGCCTGGCACAGCGGCTCGCCGACCTCCTGGTGCAGCCGCCGCGAGGCGACGTCCGCCAGCGGCGCGCCGCGCCACAGCCCCAGCGCCTCGACCAGCAGCCCGTGCGCCCGACGCCACTGCGCGGCGCGCGCGGCCTCGCCGCCCTGGCGGCGCAGCGCCTCGAAACGCAGCGCGTCCAGTTCATCCTCGGCGACCTCGCACAGGTACCCCGGATCCCGGGTCCTGATCCGCGCCGCCACCTCCGGGCCCACCGCGTGCCGCAGCCGCGTCACGTAGCTGCGCAGCGTGCGCGCCGCCGAGCCGGGCGGCGCGCCGTCCCACACGATGTCGGCCAGCTCGTCCACCGGAACCAACCCGTTGGCGCGCACCAGCAGCGCCGCCAGCAGCGTGCGCTGCCTCGCCGCCCCGACCGCGATCTCGTGCGCCGCGTCATCCGCCACCAGCAGTGGCCCGAGGATCCCCAGCCTCACCGCGCCTCCCCGCATCGGACCCGAGGGCGTGGCCGGCGGCGCCGCCGAGACGCAGCCGAAACGCCACGCGCCGCGGCAAGACTAGCCCCGCGCGACGCCTGCCGCATCAGCGTCCGGACACGACCTTCCGCGGTCGCACCGTCGCCACCGCAAGGACCGCCTCACAGATTGGGGAGCACGCCATGACCAGCAGGACGAGGACCGCTGTGGCGGGGCTGGCGGCCGCGATCGCCGCCACAGCCCTGCTCGCGGCGCCCGCCGCACACGCCGCCACGGTCCAGTGCGGCGACGGCTGCGCCGCCCTGGACAACCTGATCTACGGACCGTCCGACGTGATCGCGGTGGCCGGCGCGTCCGGCACCCAGGCGCACACCGGCCAGCCGGTCGCGCTGCTGGCCGCCGGCAGCAGCAATCAGGGCGAGGACTGGGTCCTGATCGACGAGGGCACGGTGAGCGACTTCTACCGCGCCGGGCTCGTCTCGGCCGGGCTGAACCTGCACTACGGCAACGACGAGGCCTACGAATACGACTACGTGCCCTACGGCGTGGACAGCGGCCAGTGCCTGGGCGTGGCGGGCATCGCGGGCAACGGCGCCCCGGTCTCACTCCAGCCGTGCGGAGTCAGCGCGCACACGCTGTGGGTCGCCGACACCGCCGACCAGTACCAGCGTCAGATCCCGTACATCAACGGCAGCGACACGGACTTCTCCTACCCATACGTGCTCACCGCCGACACCGCCGGAATCACCATGACCACCCGCATGCTCACCGGCGGCAACGGCGTGATCGACGACGGCCAGTACTGGGCCACTCTCTACGGCGTGCTTCCCTAGCGGCGGCACGGGCAGGGGCGGGGCGGGGCTGGGCTGGGCACGGCGGCGATCGCACTTCACCGGAGGCGGCAGATGTTCGGCTTGGGATCTGGTTCCGACCGCGGACGACGGGGGCGCCCGGCGGGCCCGCACGTCTCGGCGGTGATGGCCGGAGTGCTGGCCGCCGGGGTACTCGCGGCGCCCGGCCTGCCCGGCGGGCCCTCCGGACCGCCCCCGGTCCAGGCGGACAAGCCGGTCGCAGTGCACCAGGTCGCCCGGCGCACGGTGCAGGTTCCCGCGATGCCGACTGCACATCAGCACCCTGTCTCCTGGCCCGCGAGCGGCTCGGGCACCGCGGCGTTCGCGGTGCGGACGCCCGCCGCCGCAGTCGGTACGCCGGCCGACCCGACGGCCGGCTCGGTGCGCGCCGGGACGCTGCCGCTGTGGGTCGGTCCGGCGCCGGCCGCAGCGCGCGCGACGGGCCGCACGCGCCCGTCGTCCACCGCATCCGGCGCTACTGCCCCGGCGACGGCGCCTACCGCGGTCTCCCGGGTGTCGGTGTCGATGGCGTCGCAGCACTCCGCGTCGGCGCTGGGGCTGCACGGCGTCGTGTTCGCCGTGTCGCGCGCGGACGGGTCCGCGGCGTCCGGGCAGGTACATGTGTCGCTGAGCTACGCCGGGTTCGCCGACGCGTTCGGCGGCGGCTTCGGGTCGCGGCTGGGGCTGGTCGAACTGCCCGCCTGCGCCCTGACCACCCCTCAGATCGCCGCGTGCCGCACGCAAACGCCCTTGGTGTCAGCCAACGACGCCCGCACCGCACAGCTCGGCGCCGACGTCGCCCTGCCCGCCGCCGCGACGAGCACTTCCGCTGCGACCGCGCCGGCTACCTCGCCCGAGCTCGTACTTGCCGCCACCGCCTCGACGCAGGGCTCCGGCGGCAACTTCGGGGCCGAGCCGCTCTCGGAGGAGAACCAGTGGGCCATCGGCGGCTCCTCTGGCGCGTTCACCTACTCCTACCCGGTGCAGCTGCCCCCGGTGCCCGGCAGCCTGCTGCCGACGGTCGCGCTGGACTACGACTCCCAGGCCGTTGACGGCCTGAACGCCTCCACCGACAACGAGGCCTCCTGGATCGGGGACGGCTGGAACTACCAGCCCGGGTTCATCGAGAACGACTACCCGACGTGCGCCACCATCGCCGCCGACCCCGACACCCTCGACCTGTGCCCGACCCAGGTCGAGCAGACGCTCACACTCAACGGCGTGACCACCCCCCTGGTGGTCACCTCGACCGGCGCGATCCACCCCGAGGCCGACGGCGCGCAGCAAGTCGTGCAGACCGCCACCGGCTACGAGGTCATCGAGCCGGACGGCACACAGTACTGGTTCGGCCGCAACCAGCTGCCCGGGTACGCAGCGGGGGACGCCACCACCGACAGCGTGTGGAGCGTGCCGGTCTGGCAGAGCGGAAGCTTCGTCACAAAACCCTGGCGGCTGATGCTCGACTACATCGTGGCCCCGAAGGGCAACGCGATCGCGTACTTCTACACCCCGCAGAGCAACTACTACGCGGAGAGCAACGGGCAGAGCCCCGGCACCGTCGCCAACGGCGCCTACACCCAGGGCGGCGCCCTGGCGAAGATCGAATACGGACTGCGCGCAGGCAGCGTCTACACCCAGCCCCCGGCCGCCCAGGTCATCTTCACCCCCGAGACCACCGTTCGCCAGGACGCACCCACCGACCTGACCTGCACGAAGAACGCGGCGTGCAGTGTGCACGCGCCGACGTTCTGGACCTCCTACGCGCTGGCCTCCATCAGCACCCAGACGCTCGTCAACGGCACGCTGCAACCCGTGGACTCCTGGACGCTATCGCACGTCTACCCCGCGACCAACGACACGACCACCGCGCCGTCGCTGTGGCTCGCCTCGATCACCCGCACCGGCCGGGACGGCGCCACTCCCCTACCCCTCCCGCCGGTCTCCTTCGCCGGCACCGCGCTTCCCGGCCTGGCCGCGACCGCGGCCGACCGGAGCGCCGGCTACTCGCTGATCACCCGCTACCGGCTCAGCTCCGTGACCAACGAGAACGGCGGGGTGACGCAGGCCACGTACTCCCCCGAGTCCGCAGCGTGCGCCGCCGGGACCTTCCCCGCGGACTACAGCAACACCGGCCTGTGCTACCCCGACTATTGGTGGACCGACCCGTACGGCCTGGTCGACCGCGAGGACTGGTACAACCTCTACGACACCGCCCAGGTCACCGAGACGGACACCACCGGCGGCGCCCCGGAGCAGGTCACCGCGTACACGTACAGCGGGCCCGCGTACCACTACGACAAAGACACCATGTCCCGCTCGGCGAACTGGACCTGGGACCAGTGGCGCGGCTTCCGCTCCGTGATCACCGAGACCGGCGCCGCCCCGGACCCGGTCACCGAGACCGCCGACACCTACCTGCAGGGCATGAGCCAGGACCAGTCCGACTACCGGTTCAACGGCGGCGTGATCACGAACGGGCAGGTGACCATCACCTCCACCCGCGGGGACGCGGTCGAGGACAAAAACCAGTTCGCGGGCATGAAGTTCGAGCAGATCACGTACACCGGCGCGGGCACCGGGGCCGAGGTGGACGACGCGGTCTGGCTGCCGTTCACCTCCACCGCCACCGGCGGCAACTCCACGCTGTTCCAGGCCTCGTACATCACCGGCACCAGCTCGAACGCCGTCTATACCGCGCTGGCCGGCGGCGGATCGCGCAAGTCCACCGCCACCTACGCCTACAACGGATACGGGCAGGTCCTGACCGAGACTCAGGTTCCTGACACCACCGACGCAACCCAGGACACCTGCACGACGAACACGTACACCGTCAACACCGGCCTATGGATCGTGGACCTGCCCAGCGAGGTGAAGGCCACCGGCGGCGCCTCATGCGCGACCGCGGTCACCGACACCCAGTACACCTACGACGGCGGCACCCTCACCCAGGGCGACATCACGCAGATCAGGCAGCTGAACGCGACCGCCGCCGGCGCCACAGCCACCGCGAACCGCGCCTACGACCAGTACGGCCGCGAACTGACCAGCCAGGACGCCGACGGCCGCACGACCAGCACCGCCTACACCCCCGCGACCGGCGCCGAACCGACCGCGGTACAGGTCACCGACCCCGTGGGACTGGTCACCACGACTACCTACGATCCCGCGCGCGACCTGCCCATGGTCACCACCGACGCCGGCGGCTACCAGAGCACGCAGACCTACGACGCGCTCGGGCGGCCCACCGCGGCGTGGACGCCCGGCAACAGCACCGTCGGCCCCGCGCAGAAGACATACAGCTACACCACCAGCGACAGCGCCCCGTGGGCGGCCACCGAGCAGGTCGAGCAGCCCGGCGGCGGCTATCTGCAGAACCAGGCCCTCTACGACGCGCTCGGCCGCACCCGCGAAACTCAGCAGCAGACCGTCGGCGGCGGCAGCGACGTGTCAGACGTCTCCTACAACTCCGACGGATGGAAGACGCTGGCCTCCGCGCCCTACTACGTCGCCGCCGCCCCGTCCGGCACCCTGGTCGCTGCCGCGAGCAGCCAGGTGCCGTCCCAGACCGGATACGTCCACGACGGCGACGGCCGCGTCACCCGGACGATCTCCTACGCGCTGGGCGCCGAGACCTGGGAGAGCGACACCGCCTACGGCGGGAACTACACCACCGTCGTCCCGCCGGTCGGCGGCACCGGCCAGACCGCCTTCACCGACGGCCGCGGACTGACCACCGCGGTCTACCAGTACCACGCGGGCGTGCCCGCCACCCCAGCCGACCCGGCCGCCGATTACGACAAGACCACCTACACCTACACCGCCGCCAAGAAACTCGCGGGCATTATCGACGCGTCCGGCAACACCTGGTCCGACGGCTATGACCAGCTCGGCGACCCGATCATCCAGACCGACCCCGACGCGGGTACCACCACCAGCGGCTACGACAACGCCGGACAGCTGATCTCGGCCACGGAGGCGCGCGGCAAGCAGGTGTCGTGGACCTATGACGCCGACGGGCGCAAGAGCGCCGAGTACGACACCACCGGCGGCGCGGCCGAGTCGGCCGCCACCGAGCTGGCCGCCTGGACCTACGACACCCTGGCCAAGGGCCGGCCCACCGCCGCCACCTCCTACCAGGGCGGTTCGGCGTACACCGAGCAGGTCACCGGCTACGACGCGCACGGCCTGCCGTCCGGGTCGCAGATCGTCGTGCCCGCCGCGCAGGGCGCGCTGGCCGGGACGTACACGCGTCAGAACACGTACGCCCCCACCGGGCAGCTGCTCTCGTACACCGACTCCGCCGCCGGCAACCTGCCCGCCGAGACCGTCACCATCGGGTATGACGCGGCCGGCGAGCCGGACTCCCTCAACGGCGCCGCGACCTACGTCAATTCCCTGGCCTACACGAACCTCGGCCGGCCGTTGCAGTACCAGCTGGGCGCCTCATCGCAGCCTGCGTACATCACCGACGCCTATGACCCGCAGACATCGCGCCTGACCGAGCAGAACACCCAGATCGGCACCGCCCAACTCTCCATCGACGACCTGCACTACGCCTACGACCAGGTCGGTGACGTCACGTCGGAGGCCGACACCCCTGCCGATGCGAGCGCAGCCACCGACGTGCAGTGCTTCCAGTACGACTACCTCAGCCGACTGACACAGGCCTGGGCGCAGGGCAACGCCGGCTGCGCCGCGACCCCGACCGCGTCCGCCGAGGGCGGCGGCGCCCCGTACTGGAACACCTACGCGTACAACACCGTCGGCGACCTGACCGGAGTCACGTCCACCACGCCGACCGGCGCGACCACTACCAACGCCGAGGCCTACCCCGCCACCGGCTCGGCGCGCCCGCACGCCGTCACCTCAGCGACCGTGACCTCCGCCTCGGGCACGGCGAGCACCGCCTACGGCTACGACGCGAACGGCAATCTGACCACCCTCGCCGGCCCGGCCCAGAACCAGGCGCTGACCTGGAACGACGCCGGGCAGCTGACCCAGGACGCGGTCACCCCCGCCGCCGGCGCCGCCCAGAACACCGCCTACACCTATGACGCGAACGGCAACCTGCTGCTCACCCAGGACCCGTTCGCCACCACGCTGTACCTGCCCGACGAGGAGATCTCGCTGAACAACACCAGCGGCACCGTCACGGGCACCCGCTACTACAACCTGGGCGAGACCGCCGTCGCCACTCGCGCCGGCGCCACAAACGTCACCTACCTGGTAGGGGACCAGCAGAACACCGCCGGCCTCGCCATCGACGCGGCCACACTGCAGATCACCCGCCGCTACTTCGACCCCTACGGCAACCCCCGCGGCACGGCCGTCACCGGCTTTCCGGCCGGCCAGAAGGGCTTCGTCGGCGGGAGCGCGGACAGCGCCACCGGCCTGACCGACCTCGGCGCTCGCGAGTACCAGCCCGCGCTCGGCGCCTTCATTTCGCCCGACCCCCTACTCAAGCCCTACGACCCGCAGAACCTCAACCCTTACGCGTACGCCCAGGGCAACCCCGCCACGTACTCCGACCCCAGCGGTGCCATCATGATCACCGCCGACGGGTGCGTCGGGAGCGTGCAGGCCTGCGAGCAGAAGTCCGCGGCCGAGCACCGCAAGCCCAGCCATCCGGCCGCCCAGCACGCGCGCGGCTCCAGCCCGGACCCCGGCTGCCCCGTCTATGAGCGCACCTGCACCGTGCCCGCGCCGCTGACCAAGGCCGGGCGCACGGACTACGAGCAGCACGGCTGGGTCAAGCCCGCGCCCGTGCACCGAATCAAGGCCGTCAACGCGAACAAGTACCGCAGCCAGTGCACCGGGTCGTTCTTCGCCGAGCAGATGTGCGCTCGGAAGGAGGCCCGGGAGGCGAACCGACCGCCGACCTGGCTCGAGAAGTTCATCGACAAGCTGTGGGGCGAGCGGGTGAACATCCTGGACTACGGTGCCTTCGCCGTGTGCCTGATCCCGGGCAACTACCTGGTCTGCGCCGGCGCGACGCTCCTCGACCTGGTCGTTCGCGTCCAGGCGCGGTACGAGAAGTACGGCTGGGCGAAGAGCGAGGCGGCCAACGCCGCCGACATCGTCTACACGCTGATGTCCCTCGCGACCGGGGGCGGGCTCGCCGCGGCCTTCACGAAGGCGAATGAAGCCAAAAAGGGCGAGAAAGTCCTGGAGATGACCAACTTCAAGGAGTGGGTCGTCTCCGTGGTCAGCTCCCAGTCGGACATCGTCTCGCTCATCGGCAACTTCGTCAGCGGCAACGACATCGTCTACTTCAACAGCACCCCGTAGCATCGCCGACACACCGTCAAACCAGTGTTCGCACAGGTCAGGCAATACGCGTCGAATGCGCGCCTCGGGTTTGGCCGGAAACGGTCGACAAGTGCGCCGAACGGGAGGGTGATGCGTGGATGGAGCCAGCACCCACCTCATCATCGACACCAACGGCTACTTCGCCAAGTACTGGACACCCACCGGCACCGGGCCGGGACACCGCGCACCAGAGTGTCCCGGCCCGCCGCGCCCCGGCACGATCTGACCTCCGCGACCGAAACCTCCACCAAAACGCACCACCATGCCACGCATGGCCGGTCGTGATGAACGCCGTCAAAGCGGGCCGGAGTTGGCGAGCAGTTGGCGAGCGTACGTCCCGGGACGGAGTGGCACGACGCGGTACGGACCGGTAGAGCTTCATTGAAGACCCCGAAATATCGGGACGGAATGGGACGGGCGACACGGTTTGGTACGGGTAAAACCTCGTATATCTGTGCTCTTAATCACCGGGTTCAGGGTTCAAGTCCCTGACGGCGCACTAGGTTTGACCAGCAGCGATACCGGTTTCCGGTGTCGCCGTTCGTTGCTGGTGGGGCCGCACTGGGTCCCTGGTGGGGCTACGGATTCGAGGGCGGTTCGCGACCGTTCCTGCTCGTCTTGCTTATCAGGCGACGAGTTTGCTGTTTGCCGGTCGTCAGGCGGCCAAGACGGCGGCAGTGCGACCGGTGCGTCCACGCACGCGGGTGGTGCCGGGCACGAGGCAGCCGTGCTTGAGGATCAGTGCGGCTGTGGCATCGGCCGCCTCACGGGCAGCGTCCGGCAGGACACTGACGTAGGTGTCGGCGGTGAGCACGATGCTGCTGTGCCGCAGCGTCTCCTGCACGACCTTGAGTAACACCCCCAGCCTGCAGAGCCAGGCTCGCCGCCGTATGCCGGAGATCATGAAGCCGGATCGGCGGCAGCCCGCACCGACCGCTGAGCGTCTGGAAGGTGCGGGTCAGGTAGGCCGGGTCGAACGGTGCGCCGTCGCTCATCTGGGACACGAACCCGCTGTCCTCGGCCCGGCAGGCGGTCAGAATCCGCAGCTGGCGCGCCCGCTGTTCGCGCAGCAGCTGTGCGGTGACGGCGTCGAGCGCGACCCAGGCGCGGCTGGCCGGGGTTTTGGGGTCGATCAGTGCTCGCACTCGTCCCCGGCCGGCCGCCTGGACCTGGTAGGTGACGTGCATCAGCCCGGCGTCCAGGTCCACGTCGATCCAGCGCAGCCCGGCCACCTCCCCGCGCCGCAGACCCCGGAACGCGATCAGGTGGTCCGCCGCGTACAACGGGTGATCCCGGTGCGCGGTGGGGAACCGGGCTACTTGCGGAGCGGTCCACACGGCCACCGGCGGACGCTCACCGGTCCGCCGCCATCGCGCGATCAGCTCCTCGGTCCACACCACCGCCCGCGGCCGCCGATCCCGTCGCGCAGCAGCCGGGCGAAAACCTGATTTACCCCGGGCGCGTCCAGCTCGGCCAGCAGCGTCAACCGGAACATCGGAACCAGATACCGGCGCACGTTGAGACAGGCCAAGCGCATGACGTAATCGGACTTGCCCGGTCGGCCCAAGCGGTACTACGGCCGCCTCCGACGCCCACCGGGCCAGCGTCCGCTTCCCGCCGTGAACCGGTTATAGGACGCCACGCTTCCCGCGACACTTCCGCAGGTCACCGGACCGGGGAGGGCCTCCCCAGTTCCCGCCGCCACTATCGATACGTTCCGCGCCCCATACGCCGAGGAGTTCTTGACGGCTGCGATTCCACAATCTTCACCGCGTCCATGGCCTTCGCCCCGGATTCGAGGGGCTCGGCTCTCCCTGTCTGCGCCCTCAAGCGGGCAGACCTCTAACGACGCCACAGGCTTCGCGTCGTGCCACGGACCGCATCCTCGCTCTCCCTATTCACTACGAACCATCAGCATCACCGCTCCAACACGGCACTACCTCCAGTTCTGCTGGGCGCACGAATAGACGAGGCTGGGGCGGGAACACCTGCGAGGCGCCTACCGCGACGTGACACCGGTGCCGTCCATCGAACTCGGCGCGGGCGACGGCCGAGACAACACCGGCTTCTGGTCCGCACTCGGCGGCCAGCCCAAACCAGGCCTCGATGTCACCGTCACCGCGACTGCGGACATCGCGCCGACCACCAGGAGCGGCCCAGCGGTGGACGGCCTCACGATCTCTTCCCGCGCCACCGAGAACGCCCTCTGATACGTCGGGTCGGGCACGATCGGCCCTGCCCATCGGGCGGGAACTGTGCCAAACTTCCAATGAAAGCCGACCAGATGGTTGCCGAGGCAGATGCCGGTATGGCGCGAGTCGACGGCGGGGTGAGGGGCGGTTGGTGTCATGAGCGACTATGAGTGGAGCCGCCGAGCGCCCGTGGACCGGGCAGCCATCGGCAGTACGGCGCCTTCCGCGGCGCCGCTGTCCGCCCGGCACGCGGCCGTGCTCGACCTGCAGCGGGCCGCCGGCAACAGGGCGGTTGGCAACCTCATCAATCGGGGCGCAAGCTCCGTCGAGCAGGTGTACGCGTCGACCGTGAGCGTGCCGCTGTCGGCCACGATCAGGCGGACCGTCCGGGACGCCGAGCCCGGTGCGGAGACGACCGACGAGATTGATCCGAATGCGGTCACTGAAGCACTGCTCGGCGCCGCTCCAGAGGTCGCCGAGCCGGAAGACGGCCAGACCGTGAGCCTTCCCGACATGATCATGTCCGGGGGAACAGGTTTCCAGAGCGATACGATCGGCGGCGCAGTCGCCTACTCCGGCACCATCACCCGTACCGGCGTGGTGAACGCGTTCGGCGCGACGTCACCGTACACCTTCAATCTGACCAGGATCACGGTCACCCCGAGCCCGGGAACGTACACCGTGGCCGCGACCCTGGAGAATCCGATCACGTTCAATGTCACCTCGGGTGGCAACACGGACGTCCCGTCCGAGACCGCCGCCGCGTTGACCGCCGCCAACTATGCCACGGCGGCCAGCGACCTGACCCCGGACATGGGCGACTTGGGCGGCCGACCGCCCCGTACCCGTTTCTGGGCCGAGGATCTGACAGTGCGCCATGAGCACTTCCACGCGGACGAGGACAAGCATTTCGCCGCCACGGGCACCACGACCGCGCAGAGTTGGCTGCTGACCCAGGCCGCGTCCAGAGTGGCCGAAGTGCAGGCACTGCTGGCCCAGATCCCGGGCAAGGTCATAAACTTCGTTGATGCCGCCATGGCATATCCGGCGAGGGAAGAGCGGGCCTACGCCGACGGGGCGCCGCTGTATCGGGCACGGGCTGGCGCGATCAAGGCCAAGGGTGACCGCGGCGAGTACCACTAGCCGAGGGGACCGAAATGGAACCGCAGCAGCTGCCTGACATCATCGGCGAAGCAGTGGTCCTCAACGTGCCGAACCCGCCCGCCGGGACCCGGTACGAGGACTACGAGGATTTCCGCAGCGCCGAGTTGTTGCGTGCGAACGGAAGCGAACCGGACGACGCCGGCGTGCTGAGCGCTCTGCGGACCCGGACCGGGATTCTGCTCGCCGCCGCCGCGCACACCGCGGGCGCCCGGGGGTTCGCCGACGCACTGCCGACGCTGGAGCGGCTACGGCAGGCTGCTGATGACACGGTCGCGGTCGAGGCGGCGTACGCGCTGGTCCGGCTCGGTGTCGAGGACGGCCGCGCCACACTGCGGGATCTGCTCCGCGCCCGCGGACCGCTGGACCTCGGCGGGCTGCGGGCTGCGGGCTACCTCGCCTTGACCGGCGATCCCAGCGGATACCCGGCCGTCGTGGATGCGTTGCACAGCGAGCACATGGTGATCCGGATGACCGCGTGCAAGCAGTTGTACGCGTTCGTCGCGCTGGACGGGATGGCCGACCCGTCGGGCGAGCCCGTGGACGTCGGCGCCCTGTTCCGCACCCCGCTCGCCGATTCCGACCCCGATGTCCAATGGCAGGCGCTGGCCCAACTGCGGGCGCTCGCCGGGTCCACGTCCGACGGAAACATCCGCCACCTGGCCGAAGGCATTCTCCGCGATACGGGAAACAGCCTATGAACATTAACTCCATGGCTCTTTGCTCATAGGCCGATCCACCTCGGTCTACCAGAGGTTCACTTCATCAGGTTGTAGGTGCCGATTTTTCGTCCGTGCTGGTCAGGCGGCGCGTTCGTACTCGTGCAGGATTCCGCCGAGGCGGTCGCTTCTTCGGCCGTCGAGCTGGATGATTTGGGCTTGTTCGGTGATCGGTTCGGGTACGGGACGCAGCGGCGCGGCCTGTCGTAATGCGCGGTGTGGACGGTGCTCGTTGTAGTGGCGTTCGAACTCGCGCAGCGCGTGCAGCAGGTGGGCCTGGTTCCAGATCAAGGTGCGGTCCAGCACCGGGACAACGTTGTCTGGCCTCCTGTGGGGTTGCGGATGAGCATGCGGAGCCATCCGTGGGCGCGTCGGCTGGTGGCCGGCTGCGCGGGGCTGGTCCTCGGGCTGGTCGGCCCGGGGCCGGCCCCGGGCGCGGCGAGCGCGGCGAGCCTGTATCACGAGCAGTACCGGCCGCAGTTCCACTTCAGCCCGGCGACGGACTGGATGAACGATCCCAACGGCCTGATCTACTACAAGCGCAGGACCGGATCCAGATCTACTCCTCACCCGACCTCAAATCGTGGTCCCTGCTCAGCACGTTCGGCCCCGACGGCGATACCGGCGGGGCGTGGGAGATGCCGGACCTGATCCCCTTGGCCCTGGACGGCGACGCGAACAACGTCAAGTGGGTGATGATCGTCGGGGTGGACAACAAGGTCCAGTACTTCGTCGGCTCGTTCAACGGCACGACGTTCACGCCCGCCGGGCCCGTCACCTACACGCCCCCCTCAGGCACGCTGTACGAGGGCTTCGACGACGGCACCTACGACGGTTGGTCTGCCACAGGCACGGCGTTCGGCCCGGCCCCTGCCCCCGGCACGTTGCCCGGGCAGCAGGCCGTCTCCGGGTACGTCGGCAACGGCCTGGTCAACAGCTACTACGGCTACGACGCCTCGACCGGCACGCTCACCTCACCGACGTTCACCGTCGACAAGCCCTATCTCAATTTCCTGGTCGGCGGCGGTGACCAGCCCTACGTACCAGGGTCCGTCTACAACAGCCCCGCACCGGCCGGCAGCACGGTGTTCGACAACTTCACCGGATCGACCTGGGGCAACGGCTGGAGCGGCACCGGCTCGTTCGCGAACACCGGCCCGACCACCGAATCCCTGCCCGGCGCGAAAGACCCGAGCGTGCTGGACACTTGCGTCGGCGGCTGCGACGCGGCCACCGGCACGATCACCTCGCCCACCTTCACCGTCTCCAGCGACTACATCGACTTCCTCATCGCGGGCGGCGACCACCCCGAGGACCAACCCGGCCCGACCGCCGTCAACCTGCTGATCGGCGGCAAGACCGTCGCCTCGGCCACCGGCCAGGACAGCGGCGAGATGAACTGGGTGAACTGGCAGGTCGCGAAGTACCGCGGCCGGCAGGCGCAGATCCAGATCGTGGACCACGCGACCGAGAGCTGGGGCCACCTCCTCGCCGACCAATTCACCCTCGCCGGCCAACCGGCCCTGGGCGCGGCCGCGCGCAGCACCTGGGTG
>Ga0307507_10000714_pt1 | contig 73000 bp, 17 predicted proteins | sample 7_EM_MG_FD_207223 | JGI IMG/M metagenome (GOLD analysis project Ga0307507, IMG submission 207223) | Populus trichocarpa ectomycorrhiza microbial communities from riparian zone in the Pacific Northwest, United States - 7_EM | ecosystem: Host-associated > Plants > Roots > Unclassified | place... | reverse complement strand
GCTCTGCAGCAGACTGGTTATAGAGGAGGTCGTCTGCCCTGCGGCAGACTGGTTAAGGAGGAGGAGGTCGTCTGCCCTGCGGTAGACTGGTTGAGGAGGAGATCGTCTGCCCTGCGGTAGACTGGTTGAGGAGGAGATCGTCTGCCCTGCGGTAGACTGGTTGAGGAGGAGGCCGTCTGCTCTGCGGCAGACTGGTTAAGGAGGAGGTCGTCTACTCTGCGGCAGACTGGTTGTAGTAGAGGAGGTCGTCTGCCCTACGGCAGACTGGTTGTAGTAGAGGAGGTCGTCTGCCCTACGGCAGACTGGTTGTAGTAGAGGAGGTCGTCTGCCCTACGGCAGACTGGTTGTTGTAGAGGAGGTCGTCTGCCCTGCGGCAGACTGGTTGAGGAGGAGGTCGTCTACTCTGCGGCAGACTGGTTGAGGAGGAGGTCGTCTACTCTGCGGCAGACTGGTTGTAGTAGAGGAGGTCGTCTGCCCTACGGCAGACTGGTTGTAGTAGAGGAGGTCGTCTGCCCTATGGCAGACTGGTTGTTGTAGAGGAGGTCGTCTGCCCTGCGGCAGACTGGTTGTAGAGGAGGTCGTCTGCCCTACGGCAGACTGGTTGTAGTGGAGGAGGTCGTCTACTGTGGCAGACTGGTTGTGGTGGAATCGTTAGACTAGGACCTTTTAAAATCACGCAAAGAATTTTATTAGTTACGTTTAAGTTGAACCTACTAGCCAAAATGAAAATTTACCCTATATAGCATATCGTAATGCTAGAACTAGTATATGGAAATGTTAAACTACTAGTCTATAAAGCAGACACGTATAGAGGGCAAGAAGAAGACAAATAGTAAGTTTTAAAGATTATTAGTTATGAGGATATAGATAACGAAATATAGTATAAAGTAAAGTGGATAGGCTATAGTAAGACTATCTAGGAACTACTAAGCAACCTAGAGAACACTATGGAAAAGGTAAAGGAGTATTGGAAGAAAGTAGGTTAGGCAGTATTAATAAAAAAGGATTGCTAAAGAATGAGTTACCTAAGGGGGGCCTAAGAGGAGCAATTGCTAAGCTACTTGGAGTTGTTTCCCTCGCAGGAGGAAAGTCCGTTCTTTTGTTACCTAGCTTAGATAGACCCTATTAAATAAGTTTCTACTTCTTAGAACGAACCTTCTTACGAACCTTCTTAAGACGAAGTAGTTGGGCAGATGCCGCAATCTAAGCGTTTAGGGCCTTCTGCTCCGCGTCCTAAGAACGTTTTAGCTTAGCTAAGGCAGCGGAAAGCTTACCATTAAGTTTTATAGTGGTAGATTAAATACGAGACCCTATAATAAGTTACTTAGGGAACTTAAAGACTGTTAAGAGTTATAGGACGCGTATACTTAGCGTTAGAAGTAGAACAAACATTGCAGGACAATTGAATGTTTGCTTTAGTACACTCTAAGCAAGAGGAAGGTTGTTAAGATAAAGGACTCGCTAGCGTGATATAAACTAACCCCTCTTTTATATAACGAGAATACGGAGACGGTATTATCTTACTAAGTAATAGTATAGCAGTGATAGTGCAAGCACGGCGTTGCGCGTGTGAAGAAGAAGAAGCTTTAGGTATAATAAGTAAGAATATTAACTAGATTAATTAAACAGACATTATACCTCTAGTAGATAACTTGGAGATGTTAGGAATCTTTAAGGATAAAAATAAAGAGGAGGGAGATAGTGTTACGGATAGCTTAAGTACGATATTATAACTACTTGGGGAAGAGTTGGTAGAAGCTAGTTGGTTAATATAGGTATGGTTTAGGATGGATCTGGTGGAACCATATAATGAGGAATAGTAGCTAAGTTATGTGACGTGCTACGTAAGGAATATAGGGAACGTAGTAAATATACGTGCCTTATGTATAACACGTACCTTACGGAGCGAAGGGATTTCTTAGGTGTATAGTTGTGTATTTAAAGGACTACAGTTCCTACCCAGATAGTTCTTTCTTTGTAGTGAATTTTAGAATATAATTGGAGTTAATCTGTTAGGCAACTACTCCACTAGTTGTTATTATGTTGTTAACCTGTTTATATCTACATACCCAGCCTAATAACAGGACCTACTGTAGTTCTTGCTACAAGGTTCCGTTACATTAGTTATAGGAGTATAATTTAAAGATTAATTAGGTTATAGGCCAGGTTAATATTAAGGATACTTAATAATATAAGATGTAATAAACTACTAAGATAGTATAGTACTAAGTTAGAGTGATATACAAGGAGACTAAGTAAGGCCTAAGTTATATACTAAAGAAATACTATAAGTACGGCAAAAAGCTATAAAGCCTAGAAAGTAAAAAGCTGTTAAAGTATATAGTATAGGACTATAAAATAGAGTTAGAATTAGAAATAAGTCTAAAGTTTTTTTTAATTTATAAGCTAACTAAAGATAAGTTAAGAGTACTTAAAGAGTTTATTTAGGAAAACCTATAGAAGGGATATATTAGACTATCGCAGTTATTAGTAGGATATCTAGTACTATTCGTACTAAAGAAGAACGAAAAACTTAGGCTATATATTTATTAACTATGGGCAATTAAACAGTATTATAAGAAAGGATAGATATCCTTTACCCTTAATTAGCAAAATTTAGAATAGGATTAGTAATCCGTAAATCTTTATAAATATAGATTTAAGATAGGCATACTATTAGATTAGGATTAAGGAAGGCAATAAATAGAAAGTAGCCTTTAGCTTAAAGAAAGGACTATATAAACTATTAGTTATATAATTTGGACTTATAAACGCACTAATAATATTCTAGAAGCGAATTAATAGCGTATTAAGAGAACACCTTAATAAGTTTGTTATGGTATACCTTAACAATAGTATTATCTACTTAATAAGTAAGGAGGAACACGGAGAATATATTAAGTGGGTCTTAAAAAGACTATAAAAAGAAAAAACGCTAATAGCAATTAAGAAACACGAGTTCTCTACTAGGAAAACCAATTTTATTAGGTTTATTATTAAACTAAGTAAGATCCGTATAGATCTAAAGAAAGTTAAAGCTATAGTAAATTAGTAAGAACTAGAGAATATTATATAGTTAAGATTGTTTTTAAGGTTTTGTAACTACTATAGGAGATTTATTATATAGTGGTTAAAGAACATTAAACTATTTACGAGACTTACAAAAAAGGAGGAATTATAGGTATAGAGTAATAAGTAAAAGAAGTTATTTAAGGAACTTAAGGAACTATTTACCTAAGATCCAATTCTTAAGATCTATTAACTAAAGTTAGATACGGTTATAGAAACAGACGTATTAGACTTTATATTAGGAGTATACTTGCTATAGAAGCACTAGGACGTATAGCATCTAGTAGTATACTATAGTTAAAAGATGACACTACTAGAACTAAACTATAATATTTATAATAAGGAGTTATTAGGAATAGTTATAGTACTTAAAAAGTAAAGAACATTCTTATAAGGTATAGAGAAACTATTTATAGTTAAGACGGATTATAAAAACCTAATAGGGTTCCTAATAACGAAAGAACTTAATTATAGATAGGTTAGATAGGCAGAAATGCTTACAGAATATTATTTTAAAATTTAGTATACTAAGGGTACTAAAAATATAAGAGTAGACGCACTTAGTAGAAAAGTAGAAAAATAGAATAATAAGAAACTATTAGGCGCTATATTACGCAAAGACGAGGATAGGCTAATTAAGTATAACTATCTAAAGCTAGCAGCTATAACTAAAGAAGGACTAAAGTAAGTCTATAAAATATTAGAAAGTGAATAGTTATAAAGGATCTAGGAAGTATAAAAAGAAGATCTAGGAAGTATAAAAAGAAGATCTAGGAAGTATAAAAAGAAGATCTAGGATATAAGGACTATATTAATAGAGAAGCAATATATATTCTAAAATTAATAGTAAGTGGGTTTATTAAAGAATTCTATAAGGGAATAACTTAGGGATATAACAGAGCTATAGGCTTAGTATTAAGACTTTAAGAGAAGTATATTATTAATGGAATCTAGGGATTAGTAAAATAAACTATAAAAGAGTGTCTAGATTGCTAAGGAATAAACTAATAAGGTATAAGCCGTATAGAGGGCTATAACCTATTAAAATACCAGAAAGACTATAGGAGGTTATATTATAGGACTTTATTATAAAGCTACTAAAGTTAAAGGACCCTATTACTAGATAGAAGCATAATATAATCCTTATAATAGTGGATAAGTTAACTAAATAGGGCTACTTTATAGCATATACAAAAGAAATCTTAGTAGAAGATATAGCTAAAATCTATATTAAAGAAGTATTTATAAAATATAGAGTACTAATAAAGATTATATTGGATAGAGATCTAAGATTTATAGCAGAATTTTAGGAAGTATTTTTTAGCGGAATAAGGGGTTCGCGCAGTAACGTTAATGGTATATTACCTATAAACAGGCGGTTAAATAGAGAGACTGAACTAAATATTAGAATAGTATTTAAGGCATTATATTAATTATGCGCAGAATAATTAGGTATTATTATTACTAGTTATATAATTTATATATAATACAACACTATAAAAAGGAACGGGTACGTTACTGTTTAAGGCAAATTATGGGTATAAGCTAAGAATATTATTATTGCTATAATAAGTAAAGAAAATAAGTAGTATAGCTAAATAAAGAATGGAGAACTTAATAAATTTTTATATATACCTTAAGGAAATAGCTAAACTAGTATAGATAAGGATAAAAAAGCACTATAATGCTAAAAGATTTAAGGGACTAGATCTTAAGGCGGGGGATAAAGTATGGCTACTATATAAAAATTTTAAGAGTTAATGACTAAGTAAGAAATTAGATTATGTTAAACTAAGACCATTTATAATTAAAATAAAGATCTTAGAAGTTATATATAGATTTAACTTATTAGAGAAGATAAAAATCTACCCTATATAGTATATTGTAATACTAGAACTAGTATATAAAAGTATTAAGCCACTAGTCTATAAAGTAGATATATATAAAGGGCAAGAAAAAGACAAATAGGAAGTTTTAAAGATTATTAGTTATAAGGATATTAATAATAAAACATAGTAAAATGTTAAGTGGATAGGCTATAAAAAGACCACCTAGAAGCTACTAGATAACCTATAAAACGCTATAAGAAAGGTATAGAAGTATTAGAAGAAATTAAGTTAGGTAGTATTAATAAGGAAGGACCACTAAAGAATAAGTTACCTAAGGGGGACCTAAGAGGAGCAATTGCTACGGTATTTAGAGTTATTTCTATCCCTAGTAGATATAAATCCTTTTTTTAATCTTCTTCTATTTTATAAAGACCCTAATTAGTAAAATTAAGTTCTTTTAAATAAACCTTCTTATAACCCTTTTTAAGATAGACTAACTAAGTAGAGGCATTTATATAATCCTTTAAGGCTTTTATTTTACGAATAGAGGTAGTAATATAAAGAGAGATAGCCTCCAATTCCGTTATATAAATATAGCGTAGTTCTTTAAAGGTAGCCAATAGCTTACTATTAAGCTTTTTAGTAGCGGATTAAATATAAAACCCTATAATAAATTAGATAAGGTACTAAACGCTTATAGAGAATAGTAAGACGTATATACTTAGCGTTAAAGATAAATTAGACATTACAGGACAAGTATATATTTAATTTTTTATACTTAGCGTAAAAAAAAGGTTAGTAACTTGATAGAGCTATAATTATAATATATATTAACTTCTTTTCCGTATAATAAGAATAAGACGGTATAATTTTACCTAGTAAAAGAATTGTTAAAATTACGCTTATATAATAATTAGACGTAAAGAATCTAATAGAAGGCATTAGGAATAATAAAGGTTACTAAATTAAAGACGGGAATACTATACCTTTAGTAAACGACTTAGAGATATAAGATATCTTTAAGGATAAAGATAAAGAGAAAGGGGATAGTATTACGGACCTTATATTAGCAGTAGTACGGCTACTAAAAGAGGATATAAATAGACTAGTAGTAGAAGCGCGGAAGGTACTAAAACCAGTTAAACTATAGGATAAAGGTGTTACGGAGCTTATATTAGCAGTAGTACGGCTACTAAGAGAGGATATAAATGGACTAGTGGTGGAAGTATGAGAGGCGCTAGAACTAGTTAAACTATGGAAAGAGGGGTAACCAAGTTATATAACAGATTACGTTACCGTTTTAGTATATAGGATCTATAGGAGATGTAAGGAACGTTATATACTAAATATACCTTATGTACCTTATGTACTTAATATTTCTTAAGCACAGTTTATATATTTAAAGGACCACAGTCCCTACCTAGATAGTTTTCTCTTTATAGTAAATCTCAGAATACAATTAGAGTTAATCTATTAGGCAACTACTCCACTAGTTATTATTACGTTGTTAACCTATTTATATCTACATACCCGGCCCAATAACAGGACCCACTGTAGTTCTTACTACAAGGTTCCGTTATACATTCACTACCAAGGTTACGGTATTAAATAAAGTCAAACAACATGCCACCTAAAGCACCAGTTACAACGCCATTAATAGCAGCTACTACCTTAGGCGGAGACACTAATATAGCGGATACGGATTCTTAGATAGTTACGCGAGGTTAGTTACAAGAAATGGTTAATTACTTATAGGACAATAATAGGATACTTAAAGAACGCATTAATAGAATTAGAGTAGTAAAAGTTAAGTTACCTTTAATCAAATAGTTTTTAGGAGAAAAGTTAAAGCTTAAGGGGTTCCTTATGCAGATGCATTTTAAGGTTATATAGGAAGGAGTGAAGTTAGCAATATTATTAGACTAAGTAGCGTATACAGGATTGTTCCTAACAGGACGAGCACTTAAATGGTTTAAACCTTATCTTACCAAAATATAGGTAAATGGCATAACAACCACTAACCAAGATATATAGTATATATTTGCTAGTTAGAATGGGTTCGTAGAACGGTTAATACAAATATTTAGAAACCTAGAGGCAATAACTATAGTAAAATAAAAGCTTTAGAACCTAGCACAACAAACCTTAGTAATAGAGTATATAACATAGTTTTAGACGCTAGCTATATAGGTTAAGTAAAACAATAAGGCGCTTATAGCATAGTACAAACAGGGACTTAAGGCTAAAGTCTAGGATATAATTATCCTAATAGAAGATATAGAAAGTCTACAAGACTTAATAAATTAGTTAATAAAAATCAATAATAGGATCTATCAAAAGGAACAAGCTAAGAAAGGGCAAGATAGAGTTCTATAGTTATATAAGGCGCAGAGCATATATTAGCAAACATAGAGCTAAAAACTATAAAATAGCGCAGAGCTAATGGACCTAAGCGGTACTAAAAAATCCAAGAAATAAATAAAGAAACTATAAAAACCTAGAGGTTAAGGATTAAGTAATTATAGAACTAAAGAGCAGAGGCTAAACCAGGAATCTTAGTAGTAGAAGACATTTAGGCGGACTCTATAACAAGATAGATAGTTTAAAGATAGAGCTTATATAAATTATAAAAAAACAAGGTTATTTCGCTAGAGACTATAGAGGTGGTTAGAGTAACCACGCAGTAAAGGGCACTAGGTTATTAGAGTACAATAACACAGATATAAGGATGTTGCGCGGGACCAAGGAGTGTTTAATTAAACACTTTACGTTTTATTACAATAACGTGTGCCAAATTTATAAAGACGCTAAGTATAGCGTAAGCTATTAGCCGTAAGAGCTAGAGTTAAGAGGGCTTAAAGGAACCAGAGAGTTAGATAAAGAATAAGATTAACTCTATAAGCTAGATTAAGATGTTAAAGTAATATATAAATAAAGATTAGCAACAATGACAATAGAGTTAGAGTACTTATTAATTAATAGTAACAAGGAAGAAAACAAGGCTAACTAGGAGCACTTATACCTTAATAATACAACAGAAGTAGAGACTGAAACCACTATAGAACGCGGATTAGTAACGGGTATTGTGATACTATTAAATATAGCATCTATCGCTTTATAAGACAGAAGGAGTAATATCTAGAGATAATTAAGCAAGTAGACAACTGCTAGTACTAGCTCACCACTTATAAAAGGTAAAAGGCCATAGGTCTAAGATTTTTAAGAAGAGATAAGAAAAGCTCTAGACTCGCCAGATATAATAAAAATAGCTTAAGAACCTATAACAGATAAAAACCAATAGGAAAGAGCAGCAACTTAGTTTAATAATAAATAAATAAGTATAAAACGCAAGTTTAAGAACCATAAGTTTAGGGAATAAATAAGAACGTTATTAGGAAGCCAAGATTTTAAGAAACAAATAAGAACTATAGCAATCCTAGGTAAATATAGTATTCAGCCTAAAAATTAAAAAGTTAATACTAAGATTAGAAAGCAAGACGACTTTAAAGATCTAGCTATAAAACATAAAAAACAAGAAACTATAGATAAGTTTAGACAAAAAATCATTACATAGCAAGAGCAAAAGCTAGATAAGAGGTTAGCTATGCCAGGTTATATAAGGGACAAAGCACCTATATAAAGAGTCACTAATAGGCCTAGTACAGGGACGCCTAGAGTAAAGTAGTTAGATAAACTGGAACAAGAAAAAGATCTAGATATTCTAGTTAGATTTAAAGAAAGATATACTAAAGGATATTATAATACAGCAATAATAAGGTACTTTCTTATAGACAGACTATATATACTAAACCAGTTATATAGAAAGTGGTATAGGTAATGACATAATAACAAATAGGAAGACCTTTATATATAGCTAGATAAAAAAGTTATCTAAGACTAACCTATTACGGAAAAACATATAAGTTATATTAAAGGAGCATTAATTATAATATTAAGGAACCTAGAAGAGGGATCTAAGGACTAGAGAAGTAAATAATAAATCTTAGTACCCGCAGCAGAGATACCAGTGGTTAGGTTAACTAGGTATAGGTTTAAACTTAAGAATAAAGATAAGCTAAGAGTTAACCTAAGTCACCTAGCGTATTATACACTATTATAGATAGCTTGTGTGGATAATATATGTAACATACATAGGACACCAAAAAATAAAAACCGAAAATACCTAGTAAGGATATATTAGGCACTAGAGGAAAAGTGGTTTAAAGACGCTAAGTATATATATAAATAGCACCTAGTAGAAGTATAGAGTTAAGGGGACCTAACACTTTAACCTAGAAGATTCCTTATAGAAGAATACCTAAATAGATAATAGTGGTAAGACTGCCTAGAGAACACTTATCTATAGCACGTAGAGAAAAAGAAATAAACTAAGTATTAGCTAAGAGTGGACTAAGTATAAGCAGGATCTAGTAGCTAATAATTAGAAAAAGGGGAGGCGTATAGAACCAGAGGGAACTAGTGTTAGAGCCTTAGACCCTTAAAGGAATTTAAGGACAATACCTAAATTTACGTATCTAGTGGCAAGATCAGCAGTTTAAAGCGTTAATAGATAGTAGAGTAATAAGGAACCACATATTACTAGCAGCAGTAGAAAGAATAGGGTTACTATACAGATAAAAGAAATACCTATATCTACTTATAACAATTTTAGGAAATTAGATAGCCTATAGAGAAGGCATTATTAATCTTAAAATAGGACCTATTTAGCTAACTATTAAAAGGAGACTAGTTATAATGTCTTTTAATATCTTACTATTAGGAAAAGACGAGGTAATACTAGGAATGCTTTAGTTACAGAAATATAATCTAAAGGTTAATTAGGTTACAGGTTAGGTCAATATTAGAGATACTTAATAATATAAGATATAATAGTAAACCAAGTTGGTATAGTACCAAGTTGGAGTAATATATAAAGAGACTAAGCAAGGCTTAAGTTATATACCAAAGAGATACCACAAGTATAGCAAAAAGTTATAGTTACCAGAAAGTAAAAAGCTATTAGAGTATGCAGTATGGGACCATAAGATAGAATTAAAAGAGGGAATAAGTCTAAAGTTCTTTCCAATCTATAAGCTTACTAAAGTAGAGTCAGTGGCGCTTAAGGAGTTTATCTAGGAGAACTTATAAAAGGGATATATTAGACTGTTGCAGTTATTAGCGGGATATCTAGTACTATTCATCCTAAAGAAAAACGGAAAACTTAGGATGTATATAGACTATAGACAATTAAACAGCATTACTAAAAAGGATAGGTATCCTTTACCCTTAATTAGCGAAATCTAAGATAGGATAGGTAACGTAAAGATCTTTATAAAGATAGATCTAAGATAGGCGTACTATTAGATCAGGATTAAGGAAGGCAATAAATAGAAAGTAGCTTTTAGGTTAAAGAAAGGACTATACAAACTATTAGTTATACAGTTTAGGCTTATAAACGCACTAGCAACGTTCTAGAAGCAAATTAATAGTGTATTAGGAGAATACCTTAATAAGTTTATTATAGCATACCTTAACAATATTATCATTTACTTAAAAAGTAAGAAAGAATATAAAAAATATGTTAAATAGGTCTTAAAGAGACTACAAGAAGAACAGATGCTAGTAGCAATTAAGAAATACGAGTTCTTTATAAGAAAAACCAATTTTGTAGGATTTATTATTAAACTAGGAAGAATTAGTATGGACCTAAAAAAAGTCGAAGCTATAGTAAGTTAGCAGGAACTAGAGAATATTATGCAGTTAAAATTATTCCTAGGGTTTTGCAACTACTATAGGAGGTTTATAGCACAATAGTTAAAGAGTATTAAGCCATTTACAAGGTTAACGAAAAAGGAGGAACTATAGGTTTGGGGTAATAAGTAGAAAAAGCTATTCTAAGAACTTAAAGAGTTGTTCACCTAGGAACTAGTCCTTAAGATCTACTAACTAAAGTTAGAAATAGTTGTTAAGACAAATATATTAGACTTCGCACTAAGAGTATGTTTGCTATAAAAGCATTAGAACGCATGGCATCCAGTAGCGTATTATAGTTAAAAGATAATACTACTAGAACTAAACTATGATATCTATAACAAGGAGTTGTTAGGTATAGTTATAGCGTTAAAAAAAATAGAGAGCATTCTTACAAGGCATAGAGAAACCATTTATAGTTAAAATGGACTATAAGAACCTTACAGGATTCCTAATAATAAAGGAACTTAACTAAAGATAGGTTAGATAGGCGGAAATACTTATAGAATACTATTTTAAAATTTAGTATACTAAGGGTACAGATAATGCACAAGTAGATACTTTAAGTAGAAAAGCTAAACTATAGAATAACAAAAAGCCGTTAGGGGCTTTATTACGAAAAGATTAAGACGGATTAATTAGGTATAATTATCCCAAAATAGCAGTAATAAGAGAGAGCTAGATCCACAAATTACTAAAGAGTAATTAGACATAGAAGATCTAAAAAGCATAGGTAGAGGATTAGGATATAGAATAGTATAAAAATAAAGAGGCAATTTATGTTCTAAGGTCTATTACAAAAGAGTTTATTAAGTTATTCTATAGGGGACTAACTTAAGGACACAACGGAGCTACAGGCTTAGTGTTAAGACTTTAAAAAGAATATATTATTTAAGGAATTTAAGGACTAGTAAGATAAGTTATAAGAGAATATCTAGATTGCTAAAGAAATAAACTAATAAGGCATAAGCTATATAGAGGGCTACAACCTGTTAAAATACCAGAAAGACTATAGGAAGTCATATTATAGGACTTTGTTATTGTTGGGAATGAGGCAAGTAGTCGTTACGTGTTGTCACGTGCCGCCGCGGCACTAGCGTGGGGAGGAGCCTTACGCTCCTCGCCCTCCCTTATTCTAATAAATAAGCTTTATTAACCAACATCACTGTAACCTACTCGAGTAGTCGTTATTGGTGAGTTACCCTATGTAACTAATACTAATTAGTGGTTAAATACACAGTCAACCATAGACCAGCTAGGTTTTCGAACAGAAGAGACAGTCTTGTGTAGGGGTGCTATATGCGCTCATATGGAATGGATCCCGGCAATACTGTGCTACCTTAGACTTGCGGAAAACTAGTAATAGAAGTATTACTAAGTACTAGGAGATACTAAGTTGCGTCTATTATATAGAACAACCACGTTTACGAAGATTTGGTTAAGTACTTTAGGTTAAAAGTATTACTAAACCTAGGGTCCCAAGTCAACATCTAAAACACGTTAAAACAACCATCTTAATACCTTTGGTGTACCTTTATAGACTATAGGATCACGATCACTACCTAACTACACGTTAAATAACCTTTATTTCCCTTAATTTTTATTAAAACGCGTTAAACAATCTTTAATAATAGCTATTATGGCGTTAACCTACCTAAAGAAGTATAAGGACGACATTAACCTAGAGATATAGAAAACCGCTATAATTAATCCTAAAGATATTAATTAATAAGACTTAAACGGATTCTTATTATACTATATAGCACACTACAAAGATAGCGAATACAACGACACCATGCTATGGTACTGTATAAAGGAGGACTTTATTGGATGGATAAAGGAAATATAGGCTCCTACGAACAAGGATATTATATGGGACTTCCGTAACTTCCTACAGGAGAATAGAGTGTTTGTACCTATGGATAGGGGTGCTATTAGAGATAACATTCAGGAGCAAGTTATTAACGTAAAAGAAGAGCACAAATGGACTCCATAAGAGATTAAGCACCAACTACGCACTATAAGGAAGCTCAATTCACGATAGAACCTAAGTAATATACTATTAGAGACGTATCTACCTCCGTCTTTAACTCCCCTATATTAACCAATTTAACCCGCAACTTCGACTACTGCCCTTTAGTAAGCATAAGATCCCCCTACTTCGCGATCTAATAGCCTTTAGACCCTACCGACTAGACCTACATCCCTACTGTAGCCTATAATGCAACTCCTACCTCCTCCATCTCAATCTTAAATTGGAGGCAGTTTAAAATTGCTTATAGAGCTTGCGAAGCTCTATTCGGATTAGGAGAAGAAGTTTGGTAGGGAATTATATAATGTTCTTAATTCAAAACTACGCATCTTCTATAACTATTGCTAGAAGGTAGGAATAGAGTCTAATAAATACCACAACGTCTATTCCGTTATGCTTAAGGGCCAAGCTAGTACCTTCTATTATGATTGTTTAGCAGGAAAAGGATATAATTTCGACCGCATAATATATAAGTTAAGATGCCACTTCGAAACAGAAGAAAACAAGCAGCAGTATATATTAGAATGGAGAGAGACTACCTTCCTAAGGATTATTACTACAAACCCAGGTATCCCTCGGCTTAATTATCTTTAAAAGCTCTTTAATCAACTTTAGATAATTTAGTGTGGTTTATCCGAATTATATTAAGAGGATTTTAGCCTACGTGATTAAGTTATTAGCGCATGCTAAGGCGTTAAAGAATATAACCTTGCTCTCTTTAATCCTGCAAATACTTATAAAGGAGTGTGTGCTTAATTAAGATCTTCTATTAGCACTGCTCTACGCTCTTAAGAAGTATAGTAATTTAACGCCTAACTCTAACCTACTTCAATTAACCCGCCTGACTAATATAATCACAACTGGACTAATCAAACATATAGTGGCTGTGGTAGGCAATATAGCAGAGGGTACAATTAACGACTATAAGGCAAAGGTAGAGGTCCTTATAGAGGTTTATTCCAAAGTAATTACTAGAAGAAGTGCTATATTTATAAGAAACCGAATTGCTAGTTAACTAGGCATTCTCTTAATAAACAAAAGGAGGTATATAACAAGTTTCGCCAGAGTGTAAGAAATGTTAGAAATTATAAGGTTATTATAGCTTACTTCCAAAGCTTCCTAGTTTAATATGAAGGCGTAGAAGATTTTAAGGGTAAGGTTAATAAGGCCAAACAGCTCTTTATAGATATAGAAATTAAGGACTACTCTCCTAACCAATACTTTACTAAGTATAGTGAGGTAAATGGTATATAAACCGTCGCTGTTCTAAATAACTAATCTACGCTCTACTCTATTACGAAGTTGGATATCTTTAATGAGCTAAAGGAGAGTTCCACGTTCTCCTTTAATAATAGATACTCGGCGAACGTCTTTTATGGTATTATACCAGACACTAGAGCCGTAGGAGTATTTATAGTAGGAGAACCTTAAGTTCGAGCCCTTTAGCAGCTTAATAGCTCTGTCTAGATTAACCATTTAACGGCAGGCCAACACATAATTTGTTTTAGCAAGGGTACTATAATCTCTCTTAGCATAATTAGGGTCTAAATCCCCTTAGGGTATATTACTTTTTATATTATCCCCATAAACACCCCGTTCCTATTTTGCATTAGAGATATAAATAAATTAAGCATTAAGCTTAATAACCTCAAGAATATACTTATTTAGGGAGATAATTAGGTGCCTATTATGCGCAAGTAGGGTTACCCCTAGTTGCTCCTTTATTAACTAGAAAAGAGTATTACTTAAAGCCATTTAACTAAGTTAGAGTTACGTCAACTACACTATTGTTTTAGCCACCTATCTGTTTACCAATTGCTTAGGGTTCTTTAGCGAGCAGGCTATAAAGTTAAGGTTAAGGCAATTAAGCATCTTATAAAGTACTACTATTACTACTAAATAAACCAGAAGTCCCCTAGCCGATTTAAGTTCACCCTTAAAGATAACTACAACTTTAACTTCTGTATTATTATTAACGTTATATATTTTAGCGGTAAGCCAGTACTCTAAGTTATTAACTTCTTAACCTCCTTCCAAGCCGCACGCTTCTTAAAGGATATATTAGCTAGAAATGCATAGGATACCCTTTAATTATACTAGATTAATATCTACCTAGGACCCCCTAATCAAATCGTCTATAATATAGGAAAGAACTTTTTATTTACAAAGTTTCGATAATAGACAAAGGCAATGGTAATTAAGGTCAAAGAAATCCCTATTAAGGCATATAATAGTGTTAGAAAAGTGGAACGATATTACACACCATTACGCCGCGCATATAAGATTATCTCTTCGGAACTAGAGGATGCTAGCGAAGAACTTATCTTATAAATAGCTGTTAAAGCTGTTAACGATTCCGCTGGCCTAAATAGACTTATACCTACGCTGCTAGTCTTTGGCGCCTACCCTTAAATAACTAACAATTCTCCACTATCTCCCTCTATTGTGTAACGAGCTAAGGCTATTTATAAGGCAATAAAGAAGGTCTAACGTCTCTATGCCACACGTTAGGTCAACGACGCACTAGGAATAAGAAATGGCCTAAATACCTTAACTACGCTTAATCTGCCACTCCAGTCTAAGGTACGCGTATGGCGTAAAAAGGGAGGGTAGTTAGGCCCACATTAACTTATTGTAATTAATGGTTAAACTTGCACTATTCAGATGCCTTACGGACCCACTTAATTCCGTTTAACTGTTATTAAGCCTTACTATAAAGATAACAGTTCTGAACCTTTGCAGGATGCTATAGAAGATGCCCTAAAGGAGAGCCACAATTAATAAGCTCTAGAAGGCAACCATAATTCTAATATAATTATAGTAGATACGCCGCAACTATAACGTAGTAAAGGTCGCCTAAAAGGATTACAAAATTGCCAATATCTTATTAGTTTTGAAGAGCAATTTATTACCGCTATTAAGAATAGAGTCGAGCTATTAATGGCCTTTATAACAGCTAAGGAGAAGGCTAACTTTAAACTCGGAAAACAGCTCTAAAAGGAAGGTTATATTATAACCCTAGGAGCTCCTTTCTAAGTATCCAATAAGTAGGAGATCAATAGCCTTATTATAAGAGGAGTTTTTAAATTTAAGAAGTATAACCCTACTAAGTTTAACGAAGTTCGCATCTTTAAGTTAAGAATAGTTAATAAAATTAAAGGTAAAGCTACTAATACCCTATTTAAGAAATTAAGGCTTGTCATCCAAGGTTATAATAATAATGGTAAGGAGGTAATTTTTACGCAATCTCCTATAATTTAACAAGCTAGTTAGCGAGTTATTATTGCGCTAGCTCCCTCCTTAATAAAGAATGGAATGGCGGTCTATCTATAAGATATCACTTAGGCCTATACCCAATTAGAGACGCACCTTTAGCGCTTAATATTAGCATACCTTTTAGAGCAAATTCGCTACCAATATCCCAAAGATACAATTATGGTTGTGCTTAAGCCATTATATAGAATTACAGAGGTAGAAACTTATTGGTAGGCTACCTACAGCAAGCACTATAAAGAGAAACTTTTAATAACTACTTTTATATTTAATCTATGCTTTCTTATTATAACTACAGGAACCCTATTTGGAATTATTAGCATGTAAACTAATAATACAATTATTTTAGGAGACGACCAATTTTCAGCTCTTAAAGAAGATAAGCTAGTAAAGGCAAATCTTATAGCAAAGCTAAAGGAAAAGCTTAATTTAACAACACTATTACTTTTTAATAGATGCATCCTCTCCCTAAATAAGGATTCTATTGCTTTACGCCAGAAGGGTTAAGGTAAGAAGATTAACGTTATTAACGTTAACTTTCTAAAATAAGAATACGTGGAGTAACGCGCTTGTAGAGCTTATATTGCTTCTATCTGTTAACCTAAGGCTTTATTTAATCTCTCTGTTACCGTCTAATACTAGGAACCAACCAAGGATGACATCCTTGCCCTAAATAAGCGTCTCTCCTGGCAAATAAACTATCTTAATTAGGGACTACTCTATATGCCTATTAATCTTCCCACCGCCAAGCTCTTTGTATTTATTAATGGATTATTTATAAATAATAAAGATTTTAGCTCCCAGCTAGGATATAAAATTATTATCACAAACAAATCTACTGGAGAGAATAACTTCACGATCTATAGTAATCTTATCCATTGGAGCTTAACCAAGAGTAAGTACGTTACTCAAAGCGTTCTAGCGTTAGAGATATATAGAATAGTTGGCGGAGTTAACATAGTAATTACAATTAGAACTACCCTAAAGATAATTATAGATTAACTCGGACTTCCCGTTATCCCTATAGTCGTGTGTACCGACTTATACTCCCTTTATAAGTGTTTAGTTAAGCTTGGTACCACAAAGGAGAAGCGCCTTATAATCAACATTATAGCACTTCGGCAATCCTACGAACGGCAAAAACTCTTTAAGATTTAATGGATTAATGGCCAAGATAACCCGGCAGATGTAATGACGAAGGCAAACCTAAACAAGGCTCTAGAAACATTCGTTAATACAAATACTCTACGTGTACAGGTTAAAGGTTGGGTTAAAAGGAAGTAAGAATATAACGCTCTATAGACCCTAATTTCAACCAGCCAATTAAGATTTTCTATACCCGGCATGGAAAATTGCCATTGGCTCGCTTACTACTAGCGCCTTGGTGGCCCTAATACGACGCCTACCTAAGCAAGAAGCACCACGTGCTAAAAGGCAAACTTTAGGACAGCGAGACTTATATTGCAACGGCAATAGTAAGTGAGGAGGATTGGTATTTGTTCCGCTAGCCAAGCGATATATGTATATAGACGACAACCACAAAAGAAGAGTTGCTAGTGTCGGGAATAAGGCAAGTGGTTGTTACGTGTTGTCACGTACCGCCGCGGCACTAGCGTGGGGAGGAGCCTTACGCTCCTCGCCCTCCCTCATTTCAATAAATAAGCTTTATTAACCAACATCACTGTAACCTACTCGAGTAGTTGTTATTGGTGAGTCACCCTATGTGACCAACAGTTATTAAGTTACTAAAGTTAAGAAATCCTATTATAGGACAAGATTATAATACGATCTTAGTAATAGTAGATAAGCTTACAAAGTAGGGATACTTTATAGTATACACAGAAGAGATATTAGCTAAAGATATCGCTAGAATCTATATTAAGGAAGTGTTTATAAGATATAGAGTACTAAGCAAGATCGTATTAAATAGAGATCTAAGATTTATAGCAGTATTCTAGGAGGTATTTTTGGCGGAATAAGGAGTTTGCGCAGCTACCTTAACAGTATATTATCCGCAGATGGATGGACAAATAAAAAGGTTAAACTAGACACTAGAATAGTATCTAAGGCACTATATTAATCACGCACAGAATAATTAGGTATTGTTATTACCAGTTATATAGTTTGCATATAATATAACACTACAAGAAGAAATAGGAATATTACTATTTAAGGCGAATTACGGATACAAGCTAAGATTATTATTATCGCCATATTAAGTAAAGAAGATAAGTAGCATAGCTAAAGAAAGAATAGAGACTTTAATAAATCTTTATATAGACCTTAAGGAAACGGCTAAACTAGTACAAGAGTGAATAAAAAGATACTATAACGCTAAGAGATTTAAGGGACTAGATCTTAAGGAGGGAGATAAAGTATAGCTACTATATAAAAATTTTAAGAGTTGACGATTAAGCAAAAAGTTAGACTATATTAGACTAGGACCTTTTAAAATTATACAAAGAATTTTATTAGTCATGTATAAGCTAAACCTATTAGCCAAAATAAGAATTTACCCTATACAGCATATTATAATGCTAGAACCAGCATACGGAAATATTAAGCCACCAGTCTATAAGGCAGATACGTATAGAGGATAGAAAGAAGATAAATAGTAAGTTTTAAAGATCGTTAGTTATAAGGACGTAGATAGTAAAATATAGTATAAAGTAAAGTGAATAGGCTATAGTAAGACTACCTAGGAACTACTAAGCAACCTAGAGAACGCTATAGGAAAGGTATAGAAGTATTAGAAGAAAACAGGTTAGGAAGTATTAAAAAAGAATCGCCAAAGGATAAGTTAACTAAGGGAGACCTAGAAAGAACAACTACCATATTACTTAGAGTTGTTTCCTTCTCTAGAAACTCTACTTGTTTATCACCTAGCTTAGCTAAACCTTATTAAACAAGTTTCCACTTCTTGGAACGAACCTTCTTACGCACCCTCTTAAGACGAAGAAGACGCGTCGAGGCAGACAGGTACGCCTTGTAAGCAGCACAAGTACGCTGAAGCTCTGCGAGGGAGGCAGAGAGCTCGTCGTCAAGCTTTATAGTAGCAGATTAAATACGAGACCCTACAATAAGTTACTTAGGGAACTCGAAGACTATTAAGAGTTATAGGACGCGTACACTTAGCGTTAGAGATAGAGCGAACATCGCAAGACAATTAAATATTTGCTTTAGTGCACTCTAAGCAAGAGGAAGGTTATCTAGACAAAGGACTTACTAGCGCAATATAGACTAACCCCTCTTTTATACAACAAGAATATAGAGACGGCATTATCTCACCTAGAGATAGTATTGCAGCAACAGTACGAGACCGACGAGCTGTAGAAGAAGAAGAAGAAGCTTTAGGTATAATAAGTAAGGATATTAACCAGATTAATTAAACGGACATTATACCTCTAGTGGATGACTTAGAGATATTAGGAATCTTTAAGGACGAAGATAAAAAGAAGGGAAATAGTATTACGGACAGCTTAAGTACGGTGTTATAACTACTTAAAGAGGAGTCGGCGGAAGCTAGTTAGTTAATATAGGTACGGTCTAGGATAGATCTGGTGGAACTATATAACAAGGAATAGTAGCTAAGGTTATATAATATAATCTATATAATCTGTGTAATCTGTATAATCTGTATAGAGTGTACAGAGCACACGTACCTTACGGAGCAAAGGGATTTCTTAGGCGTATGGTTGTGTATTTAAAGGACCACAGTCCCTACCTAGATAGTTCTCTCTTTATAGTAAATCTTAGAATATAATTGGAGTTAATCTGTTAGGCAACCACTCTACTAGTTATTATTACGTTGTTGACCTGTTTATATCTACATACCCGGCCCAATAATAGGACCTACCGTAGTTCTTGCTACAAGGTTCCGTTACACCATTAGTTATACAGTTTAGACTTATAAACATACCAGCAACGTTTTAGAAATAAATTAATAGTATATTAGGAGAACACCTTAATAAATTTGTTATAGTATACCTTAATAATATTATTATCTACTTAATAAGTAAGGAAGAACACAAGGAATATATTAAGTGGGTCTTAAAGAGACGATAAGAAGAAAAGATGCTAGTAGTAATTAAGAAATGCGAGTTCTTTATCTAGAGGACCAATTTTATTGGATTTATTATTAAACTAGGGAAAATCTAAATAGATCTAAAGAAAGTTAAAGCTATAGTGAGTTGGCAAGAACTAGAGAATATTATATAGTTAAAATTGTTTCTAAGGTTTTGCAACTACCATAGAAGGTTTATTATATAGTGGTTAAAGAATATTAAACTATTTATAAAACTTATATAAAAAGAGGAACTGTGGGTATGGAATAATAAATAAAGAAAGCTGTTTAAGAAACTTAAGAAGTTATTTACCTAGGATTTAATCCTTAAGATTTATTAGCTATAGTTAGAGGTAGTGGTTAAAATGGATGCATTAGACTTTGTATTAGGAATATACTTATTATAGAAGCACTAGGATAGATAGCACCTAGTAGCGTACTATAGTTAAAAGATAACACTACTAGAACTAAACTATCATATCTATAATAAGGAGTAGTTAGGAATAGTTATAGTACTTAAGAAGTAAAGAATATTCTTATAAGGTATAGAGAAACTATTTATAGTTAAAATGGATTATAAGAACCTAATAGGGTTTCTAACTACAAAAAAACTTAACTAAAGATAAGTTAGATGGGTGGAGATGCTTATAGAATACTACTTTAAAATTTAGTATACTAAGGGTACTAAAAATGTAAGGGTAGACGCATTTAGTAGAAAGGTAGAACTATAATACAATAAGAAACTATTAGGCGCTATATTATAAAAAGATAAGGATGGGTTAATTAGGTATAATTATCTAAAACTAGCGGCTATAACTAAAGAAAGGACCTATAAGACACTAGAGAGTATATAGTTGTAAAAAATCTAAGAAGTATAGACTAAGGATCTAGACTTAGAATAGTATAAGTATTAAGAAACTATATATGTACTAAGAGCAATTATAGAAGAGTTTGTAAAGGAATTCTATAAGGGAATAACTTAAGGATACAACGGAGCTATCAGCTTAGTATTAAGACTTTAAGAGGAATATATTATTTAAGGAATTTAGGGACTAGCGAGATAAGTTATAAGAGAGTGTCTAGACTGTTAAAGGAATAAACTAATAAGGTATAAGCCGTATAGAGGGCTATAACCTGTTAAAATACTAGAAAGACTATAGGAGGTTATATTATAAGACTTTATTATAAAGTTACTAAAGTTAAAGGACTTTATTACCGGATAGGATTATAATATAATCCTTATAATAGTAGACAAGTTAACTAAATAGGGCTACTTTATAGCATATATAAAAGAAATCATAACGGAGGATATGGCTAGAATTTATATTAAGGAGGTATTTATAAGATATAAAGCACTAATAAGGGTTATATTAGATAGAGATCTAAGATTTATAGCAGTATTCTAGGAGGTATTCTTAGTAGAATAAGGGGTTTAAGCAGTAATGTTAATAGTATATTACCTATAAACGGATGGTTAAATAGAAAGACTAAACTAAATATTAAAATAGTATTTAAGGCATTATATTAATTATGTATAAAATAATTGGGTATTATTGTTACTAGTTATATAGTTTATATATAATATAACACCATAGGAAGGAATAGGCATATTACCCTTTAAGGCGAATTATAGATACAAACTAAGAATATTATTATTACTATAATAAGTAAAGAAGAGAAGTAGTACAGCTAAATAAAGAATGGAGAACTTAATAAATCTTTATATATACCTTAAAGAAATAGTTAAACTAGTATAGGAAAGAATAAAGAGGTATTATAACACTAAGAAATCTAAGGGATTAGATCTTAAGGAGGGGGATAAGGTATGGCTACTATACAAAAATTTTAAGAGTTGACGACTAAGTAAAAAGTTGGATTATATTAAACTAGGACCATTTATAATTAAAGTAAAGATCTTAGAAGTTATATATAGACTTAACTTACTAAAAAAGATAAAGATCTACCCTATATAGCATATTATAATATTAAAGCTAGTGTACGGAGATATTAAGCCACTAGTCTATAAGTAGATATATTGTAACGGCTCGAACCATTAAACAAATGTCTTGACGAAGACTTGAACAAATGCTTCCAAGGTGAAGCGAACGAATGCTGTATTACGAAGATATCAAGGTGAGGAGCAAGAGAAGGTGGTGAGGCCACGTCTATATATATAAGCCAAGCCCTAAGCGAACCCCTGACTAGGTAACGCGCCCTAGCGCCGTCACATATACATAGAGGACAAAAGGAAGATAAATAGGAAGTTTTAAGGATTATTGGTTATAAGGACATTAATAATAAAACATAGTATAAGGCTAAGTGGATAGGCTATAATAAGACTACCTAGGAGCTACTAAATAATTTAAAAAATGCTATAAGAAAGGTGCAGAAGTATTAGAAGAAATTAGGTTAGGTAGTATTAATAAAGAAAAATTACTAAAAAATAAATTATCTAAGGGGGACCTAAGAGGAGCAACTACTATATTACTTAGAGTTGTTTCCACCTCTAAAAGATATAAATCCTTTCTTTTATCTTCTTTTATTTTATAAAGACCTTATTTAGTAAGATAAAGTTTCTTTAAGTAAACCTTCTTATAACCCTTTTTAAGACAGACTAACCAAGTAGAGGCATTAATTTAATCATTTAGGGCTTTTTGTTTACAAATAGAGTTGGTAAAATAAATAGAGGCAGCTTCTAATTCCGCTATATAGGTATAGCGCAGTTTTTTAAGGGCAGCTAATAGCTTACTATTAAGCTTCTTAGTAGCAGATTAAATCTAAGACCCTATAATAAGTTTAGTAAGGTACTAAACGCCTATAGAGAATAATAAAATGCGTATATTTAGCGTTAGAGATAGATTAAATATTATAGGACAATTATATGTTTAATTTTGTATACTTAGTATAAGAAGAAGGTTGGCAACTAGACGGAGCTGTAATTATAATATATATTAACTTCTTTTCCGTATAACAAGAGTAAGAAGGCATAATTTTACCTAGCAAAAGAATTATAGAAATTACACGCGTATAATAATTAGACGCAAAGGATCTAATAGAAGGTATTAGGAATAATAAAGGTTACTAAATTAAAGATAGGAATATTATACCTCTAGTAGATAACTTAGAGATGCAAGATATCTTTAAGGACGAAGATAGAGAGGAGGGGGATAGTGTTACGGACCTTATATTAGTAGTAGTACGGCTACTAAGAGAGGATATAAACAAACTAGTAGTGGAAGCATGGGAGGCGCTGGAACTAGTTAAACTATGGGATAAGGGGTAACTAAGTTATATACAGTAGTACCTCCTTATAAGCATATTCGATATAAGCAAATCCTCAATATTTGCTTATGACTCTGACTGCCTTCTATATTTATTAGTAGAACAATGATTTTCTGGGCCATCCTCTATTGGAATTACAAGGTCATAAGGTCACAGCGGAGCAGTCTTAAGGGTCTAATTGATGATAGAGATGACGCAGACAATAAATATTGATTGATTTGTGATGCAGTAGATACGGTTAATATCTATCTAGATTGACATGCAGAGCTCGCTCTCGCGACATGTCCAGAGCTTAGTCAGCATCTCTCGCTTAATTCTGACACTCCCCCATGCTGATGACGCTCTCCTCGTCTGTCCCAAATAGGCAATTATAAAGCTATTCCCAAATACCTTACAAGTGCCATTTGGCCTACATATAGAGGGAAAACCTATAGTAGGCGAAAAAACCCTCCGTAACTTGCTCCATCTCCGTCCGTTACCGTCTCCGTCAGTTACCAATTCCTAGCGTTATACAGTGCTTCATAAATTGGTCAATTAGTAGCTATTTTATAAGCATATCTCTAGGTTAATCTTTACCTGGTATATATACTACCTTAAGTTAATCTTTCTAAACCATGTTGTTCCGTATAAAGAGGTATTAAATCTTAATATGCTTAGCTTTCTAGTGGTGTTTTGTGTCATATAAAAGGTTAACTATACCCTTATTGTTATAGTAGAGCGTAGGGATAAAAGGGTTGTTATTATCTCTCTCTTCCAGATCTCTTATTAGCTTCTTAAGCTATACTACTAACCTTACTCCTTCTAATACCACCATGATCTCTACTTCTATTAAGCTTAATACTATTAACTTCTGTCTTTAAGCTGTCCAGATTACCGCTCCCCTATAGCATATAAATACTATGCCTTAGAATAATATCCAATTGTGTTCTGTTCCCTATATGGCGTTAGTAAAGATACTATAGCCAGTAGGTAATATAAGCTTACATAAGGGTAGGTAAATCTCTTAATTTAAGTAGGTAATTCCTGTTTTAAGAGTGCCATTTAGATATCGTAGTAGCTGCTTGCTTAAGCAGTAGTGCAATTCTCCTAGTACTACTATAAACCTAGCTAGCTAACTAACAGTATAGCTAGTATTAGGACGTGTGCAGTTTAAAAGGTAGATCATAGAGCTAATAATCTATTAGTAGACTGTCGCATCGTTATACTTAAGGAGGCTTTTAATATTAGGCTTTAGGATAGTACCTACTGGTATTAGTAGCTTAGCCGGATTATAGTTGTCCATTTTTAGCCATTTAAGTAGCTTCTTAGCGTATATTATCTAATATAGCTTAAGGGTTTAGTTTATACAATCTCGCTTAATTTAGAAGCCTATAAATACCTCTATAGGACCTAGGTCTTTATATCTCTATTCTCTTAAGATTCTTATCTTTATAATATTAAGATATCGGCGCTTTCCTATAATTAGCATATCATCAATAAATAGCAAGATATATACTTTATTTCCTATAAAGAGATTGGGGTTAGTATCAGCTGCTTTTAAACCTATACTCTTAAAGAACTTCTTAACCATCTAAAACCATTCTCTCAGTACCTACTTTAGGCCATAAAGTGACTTATTTAGCTTTAAGTAGACGTCTTTTACGCCCTTAAGCTTAGGTTCAAAGTCTTTTAATAGGTTAGAAATCTGCATATAAATCTATTTTCGCAATGGCGGGTTTAAGAATACAGTTTTAATATCAATATAGTTAAGCTTAAGGTCCTTAGCTATTACCTTTACTATTAGGAACCTAAAGGTGTCGTATTATATAACAAACATAAATGTCTCAAAATAATTAATGTTAGGGTCTACTTGTCTCCCTAAATGCATAGTCTTGCCTTCTTATAAATTACTTCTCCCTTAGCATTATACTTATGCTTTAGAACTAGCTTGCTTAGGAGTAACAACCTTTCTTTTAGTACTCTCCCCCTTATAATAGTATAGGTGTGCATTCTCTTAAGAGAGAGAAATTCTTTAAAGACAGCTTTTATCCAGCTAGGAGCGTCCTCCCTTAAGGCCTAATCTAGCTTAATAGCATTAAACAGTGCTATAGGTGCTCCTAAGGAGGTAGTGTTCTTAGCTTCTAAGTAAACAGCTTTTATAGCTATTACTAACTAAACTACTATATTATTAAAAACCCTTATATTTGGTAACCTTCTAGACCTTATTCTCTGCGCATAAGGAATATATATTAATGTGCTTTATACAGGCGTCCTACCCTTAGCATTACCTTAATTTAAGTATCCTACTTAATCTTAACCTAGGCTTCCCACTTAATTAGAGTGGCCTACTTGGTCTTAATCTAGGCTTCCCACTTATTTAGAGCGGCCCACTCGGTTACTATATAGCCTACTTATAGTTCTCGCAACTAGAGTCTCTATTAGCGCGTTTAAGGTAGTAGAAGGAGGTATAGGTCGGTTCGCGGCTTAGCTTATAGCGTAATTTAAGCGGCCTACTTGGTTACTATGTCTTATAGCTTGCACCTAAGGTGCTCTATAAGGGAACCTATACTTATTCACTTTAGCATCTCCAAATAGCTTAATTACTTAGGTATATAGGTTTATTATCTTAAATTAACTACTCCCTTTTAATCCAATAAAAACGTAGTTAGGTTTTATTCTTAAACTATACTTCCTAGGGTGTTTCTTAAGTATATTAATTAGATTAGCGTAATACCTAAAAACAACTCGATTCTTTAAGTTAGGAACTTGTTAGGTATATGCCTTATAGGGTATAATAGCACCACTATACTTATTGTTAAATAGAAGTACTGAGGTAGGTACTTAATTCTTAATCCAGACAGCATGCTTAACTGCGTAGCACTAGAGTTTAACTGGTATATTTTCTTAAAATAGAAGTAACCTTGTTTTGCAGTTAACTATATAGATTATGCGCTTAATTGCGCCATTATATAAGTGCTTATATGGCGGACAAGGTTTAAAGTTAATACCCTAGGGTATTAGTTCGTCTTAAAATCTGCAGCTAAACTCCCCTTTTCTATTATCCGCTTAAATATATGCAGCTTTATTACCAGTAAACCTCTCTACCCTTATAATAATCTCTTTAATATGCGGCAGTACCTCTTTAGTTTAAAGGGTTTTAAGAGGAACGACCTAAGTATACTATATAGCGTTGTCTAGGACTAGTAGGTAGTAGTTATAACCTCTAATTAATATACCAATTCGTCCCGTAGTATCTAGATATAGCCCTTAACTAGGTATCTTCTTACGCTTAGTTGTCTTCTTGCTTAGTATTTCTTATATCTTTCTAGCTAGACAAGCTTTATATATATTCTTACTAACTAGTACTGCTCTCTTCTTAAGCTTTATACCTAGTAAGGAGTACTATAACTTAAATAGGTCGCTATAATTTATATATCCAGTTTAGCAGTGCTATAGCTTAGCATCTATTTCACTAACGTTTGGTTATAAATTGTATACTTCTACTATCGCATTAAATGCTTCCTAATACTCTTATAGTATATAGAGGTTATTCCTTATAATAGCCTTAAATATTATACCTAATTTATGCTTACTAGTAACTTAATTATCTAGGTTAAATATAATTAAGTAGCCTTCTTAAGTAAGAGTCCTTACTAAGATTAGCTTAATTAACTTAAACAAAGGTATAAGCTAGACGTCTTTTAGCTTTAGGGTACTAATTTAAGCTTAGCTATATCCTACAGCAGGGATAATAATCCCATTTGCAGTGCGGACCTGTTATAGTGTATTCCATCTCTTTAAGTATATTAGGTCTAATTGGTTACTAGTAAAGTGCTTAGTTGCACCTAAGTTAAGAGCCTAAGCTAGAGATATTATTATAAGCATAGTATGTTTAGGGTTAGGGTTAAGGTAGATTAAATTACTATTAAATTTTTCCTTAGCTATTACTATATTCCCTACTTCCTCTACCTTAGGAGCACCTTAATCTATCTTCCTGGCGTTATTAAATTAAAATTGCTTAAGTAGGGGATAGTCTTTCTGGTAGTAACCTTTCTAATAGTATACTTTACACTTATCTCTTTCTAGTTATCTTAGCTCTTTAGTTACTTAAGATAATAAGCTATAGCAATAACGCGATAAGGAATAATTAAATCTACTAGCATAACCTCTACCCCTTATTTAACCTTAACCTTAGTTTCCCCTTCTCCCCCTAGGTTTATCTTTCCTCTTATATATAAGTACTGCATTTTATACTTATATAGGGAGAGCAGTCTCTTACTCCTAAAGAAGGGTAATACAGCTCTTAAGGTCTTATTTATCTTATAAACACTAGGTCTTTGCATTCTACTATATAATATTACTTAGGAGGGCCAAGAGAAGCTGCTCTTTAATATTATTATTAGTAAGTACTTAAGGCGTTAAGGCTAGATTAATCTTAAATTAATTAAGTATTTAGAGGAACTTAATAATTTGCATCTTTATAGGGTTAAATATAGTGCTATAGAACTCTCTACGGAGTCTAGAGATGTAGACCCTATTATTAGTGTTGGTCACACAGGGTGACTCACCAATAACGACTACTTGAGTAGGTTACAGTGATGTTGGTTAAAAAGCTTTTTGATTGGAATGAGGAAGGGCGAGGAGCTTAAAACTCCTCGCCACACTAATGCCGCGGCGTCACGTAACGACCGCTTGCCTTATTCCCGACACTGGCAACTCTTCTTTTGTGGTTGCTATCTATATATAAATACTGCTTGACTAGCGTAACAAATATTAATCCTTCTTACTTACTATTGCTATTATAATATAAGTCTCGCTGTTCTAAAATTTGCCTTTTAGCACGTAGTGCTTTCTTACTTGGAGTCGCGGGTGGATATCGTGTTAGGGCCGCTAAGGCGCTAGTTATAAGCGAGCTAATAGTAATTTTCTATGCCGGGTATAGAAAATCCTAATTGGCTGGTTTAAATTAGGGCCTATAGAATATTATACTCTTACTCCCTTTTAACCCAACCTTTAACTTATATATATAAAGTATTTATGTTAATAAACGTCTCTAGAGCCTTGTTTGGGTTTGCCTTTATTATTATATCTGCTAGGTTATCTTAACCATTAATCTATTAAATCTTAAAGAGTTTTTGCCGTTTGTAGGATTACTAAAGTGCTATAATATTAATTATAAAGCGCTTCTTCTTTATAGTACTAAGCTTAACTAAATACTTATAGAGGGAATATAAGTTGGTACACATAATTATAGGGATAATAGGGATTTTAAGTTAATCTATAATTATCTTTAGAGTAGTTCTAATTGCAATTACTATATTAACTCTGCTAACCATTTTATATATCTCTAACGCTAGCACGCTTTAAGTAACGTACTTACTCTTAGTTAAGCTCTAATGGATAAGATTGCTGTAGATTATAAAGTTATTCTCTCTAGTAGATTTATTTGTAATAATAATCTTATATCCTAACTAGGAGCTAAAATCTTTATTAATTATAAATAATCTATTAATAAATATAAAGAGCTTAGCAGTGGGAAGATTAATAGGTATATAGAGTAGTCCCCAATTAAGATAGTTTATTTACTAGGAAAGACGTTTATTTAGGGCAAGAATATTATCCTTAGTTAGTTTCTGGTATTAGGCGGCAATAGAGAGATTAAATAAAGCCTTAGGTTAATAGATAAAAGTAATATAAGCTCTATAAGCGCGTTGCTCCATATATCCTTGCTTTAGAGAATTAATGTTAATAATATTAATCTTCTTACCTTGGCCCTTTTGGCGTAAAGCAATAGAATCCTTATTTATGGAAAGGATGCATCTATTAAAGAGCAATGGTGTTGTTAAATTAAGCTTTTCCTTTAGCTTTATTATAAGATTTGCCTTTACTAGCTTATCTTCTTTAAGAGCTAAAAATTAGTTATCTTCTAAGATAATTATATTATTAGTCTATATGCCAATGATTCTAAATAGAGTTCCTATAGTTATAATAAAGAAGTAGGGGTTAAATATAGAAGTAGTTATTAAAAGCTTCTCTTTATAGTACTTGCTATAGGTAGCCCACCAGTAAGTTCCTACCTCTACGATTCTATATAATGGCTTAAGTATAACCATAATTATATCTTCAGGATATTGGTGGCGAATTTACTCTAAAAGGTATACTAGTATTAAGCGCTAAAGGCGCGTCTTTAATTGGGTATAGGCCTAAGTAATATCTTATAAATAAACTGCTATTCTATTCTTTATTAAGGAGGGAGCTAGCGTAATAATAACTCGCTAACTAGCTTGTTGAATTATAGGGGATTATATAAGAATTACTTCTTTACCGTTATTGTTATAGCCTTAAATAACCAGCCTTAACTTCTTAAATAGGGTATTAGTAGCTTTGCCTTTAATCTTATTAACTATTCTTAACTTAAATATATAAACTCTATTAAACTTAGTAGGGTCATATTTCTTAAATTTAAAGACTCTTTTTGTAATAAAACTATTAATCTCCTGCTTATTAGATGCTTAGAAAGGGGCTCCTAAAGTTATAATACGGCCTTCCTTTTAGAGCTATTTTACGAGCTTAAAGTTAGCCTTCTCTTTAGCTGTTATAAAGGCTATTAATAACTTATCTCTACTCTTAATAGTAGTAACAAATTACTCTTTAAAATTAATAAGATATTAGCAATTTCGTAATCCCTTTAGGCGACCTCTACCGCGTTATAGTTGCGGCATATCTACTATAATTATATTAGAATTGTAGTCGCCTTTTAAAGCACGTTAATTATAGTTCTTCTTTAGGGTATCTTTTAAAGCATCCTATAAAGGCTTAAAACTATTATCTTTATAGTAAGGCTTAATAATAGTTAAACGGAATTAAGTGGGTCTATAAGGCATCTAAATAATGCAAGTTTAACCATTAATTATAATAAGTTAATATAGGCCTAACTATCCTCCCTTTTTACGCCATACGCGTACCTTAGACTGGAGTGGCAGATTAAGCGTAGTTAAGGTATTTGGGCCATTTCTTATTCCTAGTGCGTTGTTGACCTAGCGTATAGCGTAGAGATATTAGACCTCCTTTATTACCTTATAAATAGCCTTAGCTCGTTGCATAACGGAGGGAGATAGTAGAGAATTATTAGTTATTTAAAGGTAGGCGCTAAAGACTAGTAATATAGGTATAAGTCTATCCAGGCCAGCGGAATTATTAATGGCTTTAATAGCCATTTATAAGATAAGTTCTTTACTAGCATCCTCTAGTTCTAAAGAGATAATCTTATATATACAGCGTAATAGTGTGTAATATCGCTCTACTTTTCTAATACTATTATATGCCTTAATAGGGACTTCCTTAACCTTAATTGCCATTGCCTTTATCTATTATTAAAACTCTATAGATAAGAAGTTCTTTCCTATATTATAGACAATTTAATTAGGGGGTTCTAGGTAGACATAAATCTAGTATAATTAAAGGGTATCCTATATATTCCTAGCTAATATATCCTTTAAGAAACATATGGCTTAAAAGAAGGTTAAGAAGTTAATAATTTAGAGTACTAGCTTGCCGCTAAGATATATAACATTAACAATAATATAGAAGTTAAAGTTATAGTTATCTTTAAGGGTAAACTTAAATCAGCTAGGGGACTTCTGGTTTATTTAGCAGTAATAGTAGTACTTTATAAAATACTTAATTGCCTTAACCTTAACTTTATAGCCTACTTACTAAAGAACCCTAAGCAATTAATAAACGGATAGGTAGCTAAAGTAATAGTATAGTTAACATAACTCTAACTTAGTTAAGTGGCTCTAAGCAACACTCTTTTCTAGTTAATAAAGGAGCAACTAGGGGTAACCCTACTTGCGTATAATAAGCACCCAATTATCTCCCTAAATAAGTACATTCTTAAGGTTATTAAGCTTAATGCCTAATTTATCTATATCTCTAATGCAAAATAGAAATAGGGTGTTCGTAGGAATAATATAGAAAGTAATATGCCCTAAGGGGGTTTAGACCCTAATTATGCCAAGAGAGATCGCAGTACCCTTACTAAAACAAATCGTGTGTTGGCCTACTGTTAATTAGTTAATCTAAATAGAGCTATTAAGCTGCTAAAGAGCTTAAACTTAAGGTTTTCCTACTATAGATACTTCTACGGCTCTAGTATCTGGCATAATACTATAGAAGACGTTCGCCAAGTATCTATTATTAAAGAAGAACGCGGAACTCTCCTTTAGCTTATTAAAGATATCTAACTTTGTGATAGCATAGAGCGTAGATTAGTTATTAAGAATAGTAATGGTTTATATACCATCTACCTTACTATACTTAGTAAAGTATTAGTTGGGAGAGTAGTCTTTAATTTCTATATCTATAAGGAGCTATTTAGCCTTATTAACCTTACCCTTAAGATCTTCTACGCCTTTATATTAAACCAGGAAGCTTTAGAAGTAGGCTATAGTAACCTTATAATTTCTAACATTTCTTATACTCTGGCGAAACTTATTATATACCTCCTTTTGCTTATTAAGAGAATGCCTAGTTAACTAGTAATTTAGTTTCTTATAAACGTAGTACTTCTTCTAATAATTACTTTGGAATGAACCTCTATAAGGACCTCTACCTTTGCCTTATAGTTGTTAATTATACCCTCTACCATATTGCCTACCACGGCTACTATATGTTTAATCAGTCCAGTTATAATTATATTAGTTAGACAGGTTAATTAAAGTAGGTTAAAGTTAGGCGTTAAATTACTATACTTCTTAAGAGCGTAGAGCGGTGCTAATAGAAGATCTTAATTAAGCATATACTCCTTTATAAGTATTTACAGGATTAAAAAGAGTAAGGTTGCATTCTTTAACGCCTTAGTATGCGCTAATAACTTAATTATATAGGCTAAAATCCTCTTAATATAATTTGGATAAACCACGCTAAATTATCTAAAGTTAATTAAAGAGCTTTTAAAGACAATTAAGCTAAGGGACACCTGGGTTTGTAGCAATAATCCTTAAGAAGGTAGTCTCTCTCTATTTTAATATATACTGCTGCTTGTTCTCTTCTGTTTTAAAGTAGCATCTTAACTTATATATTATACGGTTAAAATTGTATCCTTTTCTTACCAAACGATTATAATAGAAGGTACTAGCTTAGCCCTTAAGCATAACGGAATAGGCGTTATGGTATTAATTAGACTCTATTCCTATCTTCTAGTAATAGTTATAGAAGATATATAGTTTTAAATTAAAAACATTATATAATTCCCTACTAAACTTCTTCTCCTAGTCTAAATAGAGCTTTGTAAGCTCTGTAAGCAATTTTAAACTACCTCCAATTTAAGATTAAGATGGAGGAGGTAGAAGTTGCATTACAGGCTATAGTAGGGACGTAGGTCTAGTCGGTAGAGTCTAAAGGTTGTTAAATTGTAAAGCAATAGAATCCTATACCTACTCTTATTAGGGTATAGTATTTAAAGCTGAAGTTATAGGTTAGATTGGACACAGAGAAGTTAAAGACAGAGGTAGATTTATCTTTAGAGGTATATTACTTAGATTCTATTATAAGTTAAGCTTCCTCATAGTGCGTAGTTGGTGCTTAATCTCTTATAGAGTCTATTTGTGCTCTTTTTTTATATTAATAACCTGCTCCTAAATATTATCTCTAATAGTACCCCCATCTATAGGTATAAACACTCCATACTCCCGCAAGAAGTTATGGAAGTCTTATATAATATCCTTCTTTATAGGAGTCTATGTTCCCTTTATCTATCCAATAAAGTCCTCCCTCACATAGTACTATAGTATGGTGTCGTTGTATTCGCTGTCTTTATAGTGTGCTATATAGTGTAGTAAGAATCCGTTTAAATCTTGTTAATTAATATCTTTAAGGTTAATTATATCGGTTTTCTATATCTCTAGGTTAATATCGTCCTTATACTTCTTTAGGTAGGTTAACGCCATAATAGCTATTATTAAGGGTTATTTAACGCGTTTTAATAAAAAGATTAAGGAAAATAAAGGTTGTTTAATATATAGTTAGGTAGTGATTGTAATTCTACAGTCTATAAAGGTATACCAAAGGTATTAAGATGGTTGTTTTAACGCGTTTTAGACGTTAACTTAGGACCCTAGGTTTAGTAACACTTCTAACCTAAAGTACTTAACCAAATCTTTATAAACATGGTTGTTCTATATAATAGACATAACTTGGTATTTCCTAGTACTTAGTAACACTTTTATTACTAGTTTTCCGCAAGTCTAAGGTAGCACAGTATCGCCGGGATCTATTCTATATGAGCGCATATGGCACCCCTGCATAAGACTGTCTCTTCTGTTTAAAAACCTAGCTGCTCTATAGTTAACTATATATTCAACCACTAATTAGTGTTAGTCACATAGGGTAACTCACCAATAACAACTACTTGAGTAGGTTACAGTGATGTTGGTTAAAAAGCTTTTTAATTGGAATAAGGAAGGGCAAGGAGCTTAAGACTCCTTGCCACGCTAGTGCCACGGCGTCACGTGACGACCGCTTGCCTCATTCCCGACAATTAGCCTTATTAAACTTCTTTATTCCTTCCTACATTTCTTAAATATTATACGCCTTTATTATTGCACGCATCTCTTCCTAACGGTCGTCTCCTATTAAATTATAGATAATCTTATTTACTTCCCCTTATCTTTTTCTTCCATCAGCTAAATTAACTCAATTTAGGTCCTCTATACTAGTGATAAAATCCTAGCCCTCTAATATAATCAGGGCTGCCTCATAGGTGCGCTCCTAGTCTGTAAAGTTGTCTCTATTAAAAATAACGATTTTACTAGCCTTGTGATTGTATATAGGTGTTATTAAGGTTAAGGTAGAGGAGGTCATTTTTGGGGTTGATTTTCAAGTCAGGAGAGGTGTTGCTACCCGGGCTTATAACCTATTGGAATTACAAGGTTATAAGGTCACAGCGGAGCAGTCTTAAGGGTCTAATTAATAATAGAGATAACGCAGACGATGAATATTAATTGATTCGTGATGCAGTAGATGCGGTTAATATCTATCTAGATTAACATGCAGAGCTCGCTCTCGCGACGTGTCCAGAGCTTAGTCAGCATCTCTCGCTTAATTCTAATATCCTCGACAATAAGCATATGCTTCGCATAAACACCAATATGCTTACTATTGAGGAAGCCATTTATATAGCTATTCTTGACCAATATGGCCCCTAAAAGACGTACTCAGTATACTAAAGAGCATAAAAAACGCATTCGCTTGTTTTATAATACTATCCCTACTAGTGGAAAGCGGCCATCACAGCAACAAGTCGTGGATTTTGCTAAAAATGTCCTTAAAATCGACATCGATCGCTCCTTCGTGTCTAAATAGACTAGCAAGAAGTATAAGCACCTTGATACTCCCTCGCAAGCCTTGTCTACCTCTTACGTACGCCATTATACTCGCCCCTACGAAGTTCTCGAAATCGCACTTTACGATTAGATGAAGCGGATGGAAGAGAGAATCGCTATTTTAGGCGCTATTCTTAAGGCTATAGCTTTAAACTTCTACAACCGTATGCCTAAATATTAGGATTAAAATGAGCCTAAGTGGTTAAATGGCTAGCTAGAGAACTTCCAGGCAAAGTATGGTATTGCGAAGACTAAGAAGTATAGTAAACTTGGCTCTGCTAACGCTATTAACTGCGATAAAGAGATTAAGGCTATTTAACTCCAGCTTCTTTAGTTTGCTCTCTATAATATTTATAACTGCAATAAGACTGGCCTCTTTTTTAAAGCTATATTAGATTTCTTACTTACTACTAAACTATTACCTGGGTAAAAGATTAAGAAAGACCGTATTACTATAATGCATACTTATAGCGCCTTAGGTAAGCGCTTAAAGATCTAGTTTATTAGCAAGTTAAAAAATCCTTACTGCTTTAAAAACATTAAAGTTAAAGCAATAAATATGTTCTGACGTAACAACTAAAAGGTCTAGATAAATACTAATATTATAATGGAATACCTTAAGTGGTTTAATAAGTAGATGGCTAGTAGATAAGTTACTAAGATTATGTCTTTAATCTAGATAAGATTTGCTAATAAATATATAGGAAAGTTGTCCTTATTATAAACAACTTCTTAGCTTATAATTTAGCCTATAAGCAGCTATAACGTATTCGGTAAGTAACCTGGCCATGTAAGTAAGCTAGCCACCTCAAAACCCTACTAAAAATTAGAAATTTATACCTTAATATTTTAACAACCACTTAATAATAAATTCTAATAATTTAGATTTAGACTTTTATATACACTTTATAGCTTCTATTAAAGTTGCATAGTAATTAGTTTAGTGGTTTTTAAAATATAGCAATTTGGCTTTATTTTAGCCCCTAAATTATAATATTTTAAAAACCACTAAACTAATTACTATGCAACTTTAATAGAAGCTGCAATGCGCATATAAAAGTCCAAATTTAAATTATTAAAATTTATTATTAAGTGGTTGTTAAGATATTAAAGTATGAATTTCTAATTTTTGGTGGGGTTTTAAGGTGGCTAGCTTACTTGCATAGCTAGGTTACTTACTAAATATGTTAACATGACATCGCTACTAAGCTTAAGAATACTATGGTTATTTTCCTACCACCTAATATTGTGGTGGTGTGATTTGGCCCCCTGGATTTAATATCTAGATTGGGCGTAGCTTTAGGAGAGCCTAGGCCTTCTATATATTTTATATAGATTGGTCTAGAGCCCTTAGAGTCTTTAATAACTCCAACAGGGCTAACAGACATATAGTTTCTCTTTAATATACTCTTTTCTTCTCTTCTTACTGACCGCTTCCCTACTGCCTGATTACGACTGACTGACTAACTAATTACACCGTGACTTCCTATCTAAGAGAGACCGTACCCTCCTATATATTTTATGGCATTCTATGTGGGGACGATGGCAAGCTCTTTAGATTAGAAGTCTAGTGCTACATATATAGAAGACGTATAGGAACGATCTGGAACTGCAAAAGAACTAACGGACAGAAAAAGGACGTATGGAAAGGGAGGCAGAGAAGCACGGGCATATTAGCGACTGGTGCGTAGCTACTACCATAGGAATGAACCAACGACACTTTCGGTCTCTGTACGGGAACGGTTGGTCTCTGTACGGGAACGGTTATTAAAGAACAGCAATTGGAATGCGAGTGCGTAGCGCAGCAAGACAGAGGATAAAAGAAAGGACTATGGTACGCTAGGAATGGTAGAGAAAAGTCTTCTATATTTTGTTTACTATATTTGCAACGGTCTATACAATTATTCTCGCGTTTATAGGAGCTACCTTTAAATTTATAGGAATAATGGCGACAGTACCAGTAAAGGGATTATTAGGGATGTTAGGTCCATTCTATAATAACAGTAAAGGTGCTAGAAGGGGAGAGGAAAGTAAGCAGCCTATTAAACCGCGAGTCTCTCCTAAACTAGGGGATATGATATTAACCCTAACTCCCATAATATTAGGGACCGATAACTCTTAATAGATAAAGGATAAGGGTTATAAGGTCTACCTACCTGTTCCTAGAGAATCTATAGGTCCGCTATATCCCACTAGACTACTAATAGAACAAGATAAGGTATATGTTATAGCCTAGCCTATACTGGCTTTAGGAACTCCCAGGACCCCTTACTTTATAGGACAAAACATATCGCAATTTGTTAAATAGTATAAGCGACTATATATCTGACATTATGTTACGGATAATAAGAAGCATTAAGGACTTCTGGAGTATTATAACTATTAGATAGGGATATGGATCTAGAGCCTACCTAAGTTTATAATTAGCAATTGGACGGAACTTATAAGGAAGCTTAGAATAGACTACTAAGGAAGTAACTACTTTTAATAAGTTAAAATGGTAGAATTCTTGGAAGCTTATATACTATAGTGCAGGAATAATCCACCTAGCAGTATACGTAAATACTATAGGTAGTTTACGTTAATCTCCTAAAAGGTTACTAAGGCTAGTAATTTGGAAAACCGTAATTAAGGGTACTAGTTTGCAAGGGGACTTCTATTTAAATATTAAAGATATGCTATAACTAAAACAGGAGCTAACCTGGATAGACAAAAGTCTTTTAACTTCTATCTAATAAGGAGAGCTGTAGAAGACAGGCTTAATTTATATAAAGGCGTAGATTAGTTGTTAATAATGAATCCTAAGGAGTAAGGCCTTTATTAACTAGTTAGATAATTTCGTAATTAGTAACTAGCTGTAACTAACTAAAGAGATACTGCCCTTTAACCGCCTGTAGTCTCTCCGCTAAGTAAGTTGGTAGGTACCTATTAAACGACTTAGGAAACGGACCCTGAGCTAAAGAGACTTACTGATTAACTCTGGAAGCTTAATCTTAGAATAGTTAAATTAGCGGGCGTTATATCTTTAATGCCGTTTCTAGATAGGATTCGCTAAGATCTAATATGGTACACGCAGCTTCTAAATAGGGCGTTAGTATGGCAAGAACAAATAGGCCCGCGATTAGTACTAAATAATAATAGACCGCAGCCGCCCTATAAGGGAGCGCTATAAGAACGATATAAGCCGGGTCTAGGAAGGTATAGAGGGCTAGGAAACTTTAGTATATACCTAGTATAAGCTTAGACGTGTTATAGATGCGGGGGTTTCTATCATTTTATTAATTAGTGTCTATAGCTTTAGGAATTGGTTTGTTGTGGTTTCCTATATATAAATGAGAATAACCGAATCTGCGCTAGAATACGAGAGCGCCTAGGAAATATGATTCTGTATTTGCTAAGTAATAATTGGATTAAGTTCCTTAAAGACTGGCTAAAGTAGAACGTAAATATTGATCCTAATGCTTTAGTAATAGGCATCTAACCAAAGGCAGCTTTAGTAGAGCTCGTAGAAGGAAGTGACGCTAAAAGTAAGGAAGAACTTGGCGAGTCTTAGGAGGATATGTACTAGGTGGAGTTAATATGCGTTAATTTAGTAGGAGCTATAACCCAGTTACAGCCTATGCCACGGTTATATAATCTTAGGAAACTGTAAGGGGAAGTAAGAGTGATAAAACCGCCTTTAAAACTATCTGGTTAGCGACTGGTAGTAGTTTGAAATGTATAACTAGGAGGATATGTTTAAATCGTACTATGGCCCTAGCAGCAAGCTCCTTAACCACCGTTAAGTAATGATAAGATTAATGAAATGGACTATACTAAATAGCTAAAATAGATGGAGTAAATAGTGGATATAATAATAATAGCTAAAGCACTATAACCAAAGCCAGTTAGGATGATGGATATACTAAAGGGAAATGTCCTAAGCCCAGCTATAATGGCGGATAAGATTTTGTTAAAAACTATTAAAGTTATAGTTAGTAATTGCCTTGTGTATATACCTAAGGTTGTAAGGCTATTCTTTAAGCCTCTCCTACTACCCCTTATGGAGCCTTACTAACAGAAGCAAGAGGACGTTAAGGTATTTATATTGTTAGCACACCTGGCGTTCTATGCTGATTAGGCTGGCTTAATAACTGCTAAAGTGGACTAGATTAAATAAGAAGCTAGATTTATCTGGTTTTAAAGATAATGCCTAAAAGTAGAAGCGCGGATAGGAGATAGAAGGGCTAAATGCTTAATTAACTTTAGAGCGGAGTTTAACCTTATTAAGGAAAGCGTGGCTCTATAATACGGCTTACTAATATTAAGTCTGCCTCTATAACTATAAGGTGCACATCTAACGTCTGCCAATAGGACTTAGTTTGAGTTTATTGGATTGGTGCATATGGTCCCTATAGTAATAGGTAATATCTTAATATCTACAACGTTTATTACTGTAGGAGAAATGTCATATAAGGTAATACTTAGTGAGCTATAGTTAGTAAGGGCTAAACTGGCAATAAAACGCACTGCAATAGGTTAAGTATCTTGCATTATTTAATTAGAAGATAGTAGAGTTAAAATAAGGTTTTTAATATCTTATAAAAATGCGATGTTCTTTAAACTAGATAAAGGCATTAGTATAGATAATAGTTCGAGAAACGTATAACTAGTGCGACTACTAGGATTATATCTAGGGTTACTTATAACCCGGCGTATTAGGATAAGGAGGACGTCAAGATTAAAGAGGAGGGAAATAAGGTGCGGCTCTAATACGGACGCTTGCCGTTTTAGATATCTACTAGACAGAGCTATTAGCAGAAAGAAGACCATAATATTAGATAGAGAGAGCTTGATAGTAAAATATTAAAGAAAGTCCTAAAGAAATACTTAAGAAAGAATTGGAAGCTAGTATTTAAAGTAAAGGCTAGGTCCCTTATATATTAAATATTAAAGATAACGGATTTATTTATAATGTAAATAGAAAGCTACTAGAGCAAGGCCTAATAAAACGCCATAAATGTAGCAACTGTATATAAATAAAAGGCAGATAAGGTCTATCTAGTTAATTTATTAGCACTAGATGGAACAGTTATGGGAGGTATAATAGAATGGCGAGAGGTGGCCTTATATAGACAGAAGGCATTAATTTAAGGGTTGCCTTTTGGTCCATATAATTATTTCCTTAAGCCGTAATACACTAAGCTGGCCTATGGTGCACGACTAAAGCCAGAACGATTAGAGCATATAATTGTAGGGGATATTTAGCTAAGAGAACAAGGGATCTTTAAGGCTATGCTGTTTAACTAAGAAAAGACGCTAGTATGGGAGTTCTCTAAAATGGGTCGCGTTAGTAGAGATATAACTCCACTATTAAAGATTAAGACTGTGCTGTATGAAGTATAGTAAGTACCAAACTTTCCTGTACTAAGGGCCCTGTGAGGAGAAGTGATAAGTATATTACAAGAACGACTAGTTTAAGGGACTTTGGAATATTATAAAAGCCTATATAGGAATCTATGGTTTCTTATAAGCAAAAAGGAATATAAGAAGTACCAACTAATTAATATGGCGATAAATATTAACCGAGTGACTATTAGGGATGTAAATCTGCCACTATATGCTAATGAGTTTTCTAAGGAGTTTATAGGGTGTAAGGTTATGTCTCTAGTGGACTTCTTCTCTGGCTATAACTAACTGGAGCTTAATGTAGAAAGCAGGAACCTAATAGCTTTTGTAATACCTCTGGGGCTTCTATAATAAATAACAGTACCTATAGGAGGCATAAATTTAGTAGCCTAGTTTGTGAGGACAATTACTAAGATCCTAGAACAATATATCCTATACTATGCCTTGCCGTTTCTGGATAACATTACAGTAAAAGGCCTATAGATAGTGTATAATGGAGAAGAGAGTCTTCTAGGCGTACGCAGATACATTCTGGAATATATTATATAGCTAGACGGAGTGCTTGCAGATTTAAAATAAGCTGGATATATAATCTTAGGCGCAAAGTCTCATTTCTGTAAAGACGAGATTATAGTGGTTGGTTACCGCTATAATGGCAAGGGATGATATCTGGAGGAGTTAAAGGTCATAAAGATTGTTTACTAGAGAGACTGCGAAGATGTTATATCCGCCCGAGCATTCCTAGGAGTTGTTATATATTACTGAATATAGGTAGAAGACTTCGTAATTAAGGCAGAGCCAATCTTCCAACTACTATAAGTGAATGTTCTGTTTATATAGGGCATAGAACAGATCACTGCTATAAAGACTCTAAAGCATGCTATTACTACTACACCCGTATTGGTTTAACTGGATTATAGTAAAGGGGCTAGGCTAATTATTCTCGCCGTTAATAGATGCAAGAATAGATAGGGGTGCGGCCTTATATAACTGGATGTGTAAGGTTATTGTTACCTATATTAATATAAGAGCGGCATCTGGTCTTAAGCGGAATAGAAATATAACTTAGGAAAGCTTAAGTATTAGGCGTTACTATATACACTAAAGAAGTGTCGCGTGTACCTATACGGCGTTCGCTTTATAGTAGAGATAGACGTAAATACCTTAGTTATGTAGCTAAATTGTACTGCTACTAATTTACCTAGAGCCTTAATAACAAGATGGCTAGCTTAGATCCAGCTATAGGACTTCAATATTAGATATATACTAGGGAAGAAGAATAGCCTAGCTAATAGACTTTTATGACGGCTACCTAATAGCGAATAACCTAATAAGCTGACCGAGGATATTAAAGAGTTTATTAACTGTAAGCTAAGTGCCTTGGAATACACGGCTAGCCCTTTTAAAATAGAAGCGGGTCTGCTATTAGAAGACTTATATTTAGAGGAATCTTAGAGGATTGCGAAATGGCTAGTAACCTTATAGTGTTTAGAGGAGATAAATACTAAGGAATTTAAAAAGTTTAAGTGGTATATACTAAGGTTCCTAGTGCGTAACTAATAGCTCTTCTGCTAACAGTCTAAGAATATACTAATACAAAGGGTAGTTAATAACGAGACTACTTAGTAGGAGATCATTAAGAGCCTTTATAATTGGAGTAGATATTACGGACGGGAGGGAACGTATTAGAGGGTCTTAAATTAATACTAGTGGCCAGGGCTATGGGATTAAATATTATAACATATTAAGTTATGCTTATAGTGCCAACAGCAACAGCTGGGATAGGAAGAAGAAGTAATATACCCTATATAGGAGTCTACTTTGTGGCAATAAGTAATAGTGGATATTATGTTTATGCCGCCAAACTATCTTGGGTTCTGATACCTGGCCATTACTTAAGAGTATGTATCTGGATGGGTGGAAGCCCGGGCCCTTTAAAATAAGGATGCGAAAAGCATAGCAAAGTTCCTCTATAAAGACGTTATCTGCTAATAGGGAGTATTTAGACAGCTCTCTGTAGATAGTAGAGGAGAGAATGCTGATATTACCGCTACACTTGCGGAGCTCTATAATATTAAGAGGGTTATGGCTTCTGTATATTACCTATAGTCGCAAGGCTTTATAGAGCGAGGTTATAAGCCTATAGTAGACGCTTTAGCAAAGATGGAAGGCTTATAGCTAGACAATCTTTATATAGTCTTATAGGCAGATAGAATAACTGTTAAGAGGTCTATAGGAATGATACTAGTAAGGGTTATATATGGATATAAGCACGTCCTTCCTGTTGAACTCTGTATACCCACCTAGTAGACGCTGCCTTAGGAAACAGTCCGGACTACTATAGAGCTACTAGTACTTTGCGCAAAGCAGTTTGACCGAAGAGATGTAGATATACAAGAAGCTATCGCGTATATAAAACGACTAAGAGTTGCAAATAAGGAGTATTTTAATAACACCCACCGTATTCGCTAGGACGGATTTAAGGTTAGAGATATAGTTATACTCTATAATATGCAGCTTAAGCAAGACTATTCTAGCAGTTATAAGTTGGATCTAAAATGGCTGGGCCTGTTCCGCGTATATAAGAGTCACCCTTACAAAGGATAGTACTTAATTGAGGATTTTAATGGCATGCCGTTTCGCGATTAAACTCTAGGGAATAGATTGAAGAGGTTCTATTAATAATAGATATTTAAGGTCCGTTAGGAGGACCGGCTTAACTAGTTAGGCGGAACTATACTATAAGAAATAATAGCAGAGCCAGAGCCTAAGGAGGATATTATATAAAATCTACTAGTATTGCAACGCCGCGTATTTTAAGAAGTGCGCGTTCTAGAAAGATTATTTGATAAAACTAAGTATAAAATGTTTAACTAAGGGACAGTTAAGTTCTGAGGTGGGGGAAAAGATATAGATAATAGCCGCGCAATTTATCTGTTTATTTGCCGTATTTTCTAAAGCTCTTTCTATTACGCTTTTTTATTTGCTTTTTTTAGTTACAGGAATCTGATGCGTATTAATAGTGAGGTAAAAATAGAAGAATGTTTATATATAACCATCTAGTATTGTTTACTGTAAAGATGTTAGTTCTGCTTACCGCCTTTACCAAGCTAATAGCGATTTTCCATCCTAGGGATGGAAAATCATGATTAGTCTATTTAATAATTAGCGTTGGTAGAACTCTACACCACCACTAGATTTAGTGGACTATTTATATTAGGAAACCCTATTAAGAACTTTACCTTTTCGCCCTTAATAAACCTTAAAGACAACTGTAATTAGCCAAAGTATAAACTAAGTAGAATTAATAATAGTATACTTATTATGTCTTTATCTAGCAGACTACTGGTACTGTATAAAGGAGCTAAGTAATAGATTAATAATGTCCTTATAGAAGTTAGAGGCTTTGTAGTTAATTAGCGTTATATAGTGCTTATCTAAATCTATAACGAGATTCTGCTTAAGAGAGAGAATTACATAGATACTGCTAGTGTGGTAGTTAATTTCGTTAATTATAATAACGGGTTATAAGCATCTTTAGGAAAAAACGCGTTTTTAATAATCTTTAAGGACATCTCTAACGTTAGTAAGATGGTAAAAGATTAAAGGAATTAGTGCAATAAAGCCAGAGAAACCATTTAAAAAGCCTAGGGATAGGATGTTCTTAATAGACCGCTAAAACATATAGTCTTCTATTACTTTCTTTTTACTGCCTAAAAGCTTACCGTCTACCTACTTTATAAAGTAATAGCGCGAGTTAATGAAGCCCTGGTTAAGAGGCTTAATTATCTAGGACGCGGTATTAAAAACACTACTTGACTATAGCCGACCAATTTCGCGCTCGCGCCTAAAATGTCAGGAAAAGCGATATTAGGTTAGGTAGTAAATAAGTATAGTTTAGGGAGATACTTAACTAGCTTTCTTGTTTTAAATAAGGACCTGCCGCCAAGATATAGGAGACTGACTACTGTGGGACTAGAGGTTACCAATGTCGGAATTAGACAAGCGGGAGAGAGCTTAGCTCTTACACTATAAGCGTATTTACGATATACTTCCAACGTAATAAATCCCTTAGCTTTTTAGCTATTAATACCTGTTTAAGGAGGAGGTGTTAGTATTATGCTAAGCCTATCCTAGCAAGGATTGCCTATGTTAGTGGACTTGCCTTTATTATCCATAAATAAAAGCATTCTTGCGGCTAGAATGCTTGTTGGCTTGCCCCTATGGCTGCTAGTATTCTCTTCAAGGAGGAATCTAAGGAGAGGGCTTGCGGTTGCTTATCTAGAAGTGGGAGGGCTGGGAGTGGAATTGCTGTTTAATAAAAACGTTATTGAGCTGGGAGATGATAAAGAATATATTAAGAAGGCCGTAGACACTGTGGCGATACTCTATATAAAACAAGGATATAACTATAAGGACGACGTGCTAGCTTATTTTAAGGCGTCCCTAAACTAAACTACTAAAATTAAACTAACTGAGGTTATAAAGCTCTTACGCAGTTGGTATAGGGCGGCTAGTTTAAACCCGGAAATATATAAGGTCTGCTAGATGCACACATAAGCTATAGGAGGGCGTATGGGTTTAGTAATAAAGGGTCTAAACTATACCACGCTATATTACAGACTCTGTTTAATATATTACGCTTGTAATTACTTAGGCACTATAAAGATAGACCCTACTATATACTCCTGGTTCTGAAAAGCTTATAGGCCTCTAGTTCCGTCTAACTCCTTAAAACTGTATAAGTTCATTTATAACTCGGCACCAAGGTTTTCCTATAATAGGGAGGCTTTACTTAATTGGATGCTGTTACTAAACGACTAAGATATATAGTAGCGAGAAGGATCCGTGGTTTCAAGCGTATTTGGGTAGTAGTGGGATTCTAGTATCTTAGCAATAATTAATAAGGAAATATGTATATACCGCCATTATTAGCGTCTGATTAATGGGCGACTAAATTATAGCTAGTTAAGAATAATGGTCTATGGTCTCTGCTAATAGCTAATAAGATAAGACCCTTAGTATTATCGCCTCTATTACGCTCTTAGGCCTAATAGCTAGTGGCAACTCATTTCCTACCCTTATTATGCGAAATTTGTGGTTAAAGGAGACTCTACAGCTTTCCGCTATATTAATGTTAATATTCCCTCGCTCCTTAAAAGTGGACGCGGTGCTGATATAATCTAAGGGAGCGTTTCTCTGGATAATAAGACTAAGAATAACTACATAATTATTCTTCCCGGTATGCATTATTACTTGGAATTATAGTGGGCAGATTTTAAAGCGTGAGGGTTAGCTAAGGGCGACGGATTTATATATAAAATCTTAGACTATAACTGGACCGCTGAGGATGTAGAGAAATATGCAACCGACTAGGTAGCTCAGCTATGTGAGAAGGGAGATATATATATAACTATGCCTTACCTTCCTTATGGAGCGAAAGGACCTTTGACTGGGACCTAACGAATAATGCTGCTATAGTTTATTAGTATTTAGGACAATTATAATAACCTTAAGGTTACTGAAGGAGGTACTTAGATAGAGTTGGCAGATGCGCACTAAGACTTAAAAGCGCCGCCTTATACGCTATCTAGATATGCCAATCTCTACGGCGTAATTCCATATCGCTTCCCTGCAGCAGTTAAGCTTATGGCTGCCAGCGCTCTATCCAACGCCCTTCTTGGTAAACGACGATGGGATTCTCTAGTAGTGATCTAAGATTATGATCTTCTTTTTATTAGTAATAGGAACGAAGTCGCGAAATAGATACATTTCTATCGTCTAAAGGCCGTCGAGAACTATAAGGATGCGTTTTAGCTTATATATGCAACTAAAATGGAGCGCTTTAACAGCCGCTCGTACTTCTACTGCGTTAACAATGGAATTGAGCCTTTAACTGTTATAGTAGATCCAAGTAGAGTACCCCTAATCGTTGCAGAAGGATAGAGTTATGCGGAGCTGCCTAAAGAATTATGGGACAGAACTGAGCAAGTAGAAGGATGTAAAAGAGCCATATTATCTAAGAGCCGCTAGTCTAATATATCTTGTACTACTCAGCCAGGCGGACGAGAATGGTCTTATTTAACTAGAATGGAGTCTCCTTGTTTACTATCTTGGGTTTGTGGTAAAGGCAAGGAACGCATGTAATTACCTGCCGCGCCTTTATTTCGAAGATAAGGAGTTTTAGAGTTTTGGAAGTCGTTAGGGGACAACAACTTAGGTAGGGGAGGTATGTGGTAGTGTGATTTGGCCCCCTAGATTTAATATCTAGATTAGGTATAGCTTTGGGAGAGTTTAGGCCTTTTATATATTTTATATAGATCAGTCTGGAGCCCTTAGAGTCTTTAACAACTCTGATAGGGCTAACAGACACACAGTTTCTCTTTAATACACTCTTTTCTTCTCTTCTTACTGACCGCTTCCCTACTGCCTAATTATAACTGACTGACTAACTAACTACACCGTGACTTCCTATCTAAGAGAGACCGTACCCTCCTATAATATTACCTCCTGCCATTAACCTCTTAATTAAGGCATTATCGCCGCCTGGAAAGCACACTATAAGAGGAGTTAGCTATGGTTTATGGTTAAAGAGGCGGAGAGGGGTAGAGATCCAATGGCTAGAATGGATATACTAAAGGTAATTCAATGGGCAATTCGAGCTTGGCATTTAGATATTACTAATAATACCATGGCTAATTGCTGGATTAAGAGTGGCCTATTAGGTCCAGTATATACTTATACGCTAGCTTTGAAGGGCCATTAATAATTAGCGTGGTTAGTTACCCGGCGTCTAGATCGTTAAGGATTAGACGGACGGATTGGCCTCTTAATTGGAGCTGTTGGATTGGCCAGATTAATAAGGCCTGATTGCAAACGCCCGCAATTAGGCGATTTAAATGGAACTCGCGATCCTTGGCATGGTGGTAAGGCTCAAGTTAAGGCTCGGCGTTAGAATATTAATCGCTTACAGATCTAGAGCCTAAATCTCAATCGTGATCCTTAGCATGGTGTTGCAATAGATCTTAATTTTAAAACCAATAATAGCAGAAAACAAGAAGCCAAATATTACCATATTACTAAGTAGAATAAGCAATAAAATATAGCAAATCTGACACCTAATTAAGCACCAGGAATACCCATTCTTAACCACTTCCTTAGGCACTCTTCCTCTTCCAATAATGCAGCCAAAAAGCGATTATAATTGGGTGTTACTATCCTACCAGTGTTGCTGAAGATCCGTTCGTATTCGGAGCTTATTCTAGGGCAAGAATAAAGCTCTAGAGCCAGTATATAAAGGTTAGGATACTCCTCGCAATAATTAAGCTACCACTTAATGGGGTTGCGAACTTCTATATTAGGCTTTAAGGCGCAATATCTCTCTAACTTATCTTTAAGCTTTCGCTCTTTAACACCTGCGAGCTGTAAAAAGCGCCTAAATAGTAAAAGCTTCTCTTCTTTAGGATCTTCAGGTATAGTTAGTTAAGGTATTAATTTAGATATAGTAGCTTGCTCCTTAGCTATAACTGCAATTTAATATTGCTGCATATAGTTAACCCAGTAGGCCTTTACTATAGTTTTATAGTCCTTAATCTAGGCCTTATTCTCTGCCCACTTCTCCTTAAAGTATTTAAACTTAAGGGTAGGATGTAGGACAATAGCTGCTTAATAAGCAGGTGTAAAATCAGTGCGTGAGTAGTAGCTTTATATCTTAAGGTGGCCAAAATCCACAGCTATTTTATATAGAGGGGTTAGTCATTAAGCTTTAATAGACTAGTAAAATTCGTACTAGTTTTGAAATATCTATCTAGCTTATATTAGAGCTCCTTTGTAGTAGATTCTAGGTGCTCTAAAATATAATCCATTATAGGGAGCACCTCCCATAAAGCTCCATAAGAGCCATCACTGGCGTTACCCTTAATTCGCTTTGTCATTTCCTATAGAGGTAAAAGCAGCAGGGTTGGCAATGATAATTTTATTCATTGCTTTATAACGATATATTCATTCATAAGGAGTGATAATAATTGAATATTTTGGCAGCCCTTATGAATAAATATTTATAAAATTATCAATATATAGAGAGACTTGAGGCTCTCGTGGTGTAGTAAAAGGATACTAAGGTGTAAACATAGGACCAATTATACACCGCACGTTCTAATATATACGCAAGAGTCAAATTTTTTAGACTCGCCCACAGATGCTTCCTATCTATAATATATTTAACCTCCCCCCCCAAAACTAACCACAATCTAGTACCATGCCTCCCTCTCTCTTACAGCCCATTCTTATTAACTCTAACAGTAATTCTAATACCCAGTTAGAATTATCTAAGCTTAAAAGTGAGCTTTTTAACAACCTAAATTTGGACAAAGAATCTAACGCGTCACTATCTACCAAATCCTCTACCAAATCCTCCCTTTAATCCTTTAAACAGGCCCATAAAAAACAGAAAGTCCAGGCTGTAAATACATGGGCTCTCTCGCGTAAGCCTACTAGTAGTAAGCCGCTTGTAAATAGTAAAGGAAGGCGATACTAGTACTATAAGCAATGCGTATCTTAGCGCGATGTGGTTACTATAAATATACACTCTCATCTATTTAACGCCCATGGCGTAGTTATTAAGGAGGAGGACTTAGTTATTAAGCAGGCCACAAAGCAGAGTCTTTAAGGCCTATTTTATAAGCAAGAAGAGCTTTATACGCAGAAGCTTAAAAGGCAGAAGGAAGCTATACTAAGAGAGAGTATTAATCCAGCTCTAGTACGCGACGCTTTTGCACAGCTAATTGTGGTTCAAAATCTACCGTATAACGCAGTAACTTAGCTAAAGCTTTAAGCGCTACTTCTTACAGTAAATTACACCTGCAAGAAAGCTCTAATAGACTCCTATAATTTGGTGCCTAGAATAATTAAGGAATCCTATTTACTTAATAAGGAAGTTCTTAAGTAGAAGCTCCTTTCCTCTCTCACGCTAATACACCTCTTACTTAACGCCTGGTCTTCGCCAAATCGAAAGACTTTTATTATAATCTACGATTACTTTATTAATAATACTGGCGTACTTTAGAAGGCTCTACTTGCTCTACCTTTCCTTCCTAGTAGATACGGCAGCGATAAGCAGGTAGAAGTCCTCTGGTAAGTCCTTAAAGACTACCAAATACTTAACAAAGTTGGATACTGTGTAGGCGATAATCACGGCAGCAATAATAGACTTCTTAAAGGGCTATCTAAGAGGCTTTAAGAGGCAGAAATAGAAGCTTAATACGATCCATAGCAACACCGAATTCGCTACTATAGGCATATACTTAATATAGCCGCATAAGCTTTCTTCTTCACAGAGGATAAGGAAGCTGTTAATGCTGCCTTTAAGGACGCTCGCGAGAAGCTTAAGGCAGAGTCAGACCTTAAAGACGACCAGATTAAGGAGCTCCTTGCCAAAAGGTTTAAAAAAGGGAAGGCCAGTAAGTTTACTTATCGCGAGATTGGGCCTTTAGGAAAGGTGCATAATGTTATCGTATATATTTAAAGCTCGAACGCCCACTATAACAACTTCATCGCAACCGCTCTTCGAGCTCTTCTTATAGATAATAACACGCAATAGAACTCGTGGTATAATATAATCTTAGTGGCTCTTAAATTAAAAGACGTAATTGCAAAATATTAAGAGTAGTATGTTAAGGAGTTTAATAAGGAGGATATTCTTAACGCTGCCGATTGGAGAGCTCTTAAAAATATTAGAGACTTCCTGCAGCCCTTCTAGAGAGTCATAAAAGAGACGGAAGGCGATAAGGCTACGCTTAATGAGGTGCTTTATACAATAGATTTTATAGTAGAGCACTTTAGGTTAGCTCTATAAAAGTACGCAACTAACCTAAAGCTCTATGACTGCATTCGAACTAGCTGGCACGCCTTTAATAAATACTACCTTAAGACTAACGAAGTTACCGCCTATGGCGCAGCCTTACTATTGGCCCCTTACTAGAGGAAGGCCTATATCAATCGCAACTGGAAAGCCAGTTAGAAGAAGCCAATAGTTAATACAGCTTAGAGGCTTTGGGTAAATAAGTATAAGGATAAGTATATAAGCAGAGTAGAAGAGGAAGCTATCGCTCGCGATTAGGAGCCTAACAAGTATAATATGTGGAATAGGAAGCAGTCAATTCTTAATACAATTAAGGATAAATTCGAACACTTTATTAACGCCTCCCCTACTAATCTTCCTGCTAGTACTACTGCCCTTAATTAGTGGCTTAATCCGAGCAACCATATACACTACCCATCACTCTACCGTATAGCAATAGATATCCTATCTATACCACCTATATTATCTAAACCAGAGCGAATATTTTTAGGAGCCCAAAGGACAATCACCTAGTAATAAATAAAGCTTGGGCCAGTAAATATTAAGCGATCGGAGTGCTTAAAGTTGTGGGTAAGAGGGGGAATTATACGGGGCTGGAGGAGAGAGTTATTAGTAAATGTTCCGGGGGGGGATAGGGGGGTAGAGGCTCCTAGGGAGACGTCGGCCATATTAATTTAGTACTACACCATGCTAAGACTGGTGATATTGCCTATATCTACAATATCGCGATTATTTATTCATATCGCGATATTCTGATTGGCTTATGAATTGAATACGATATTAGGCCTATTTATTCATTCATTCATCATTGCCAACGCTGAAAAGCAGTGAATGAAACTGTTCTAATTTAGCCTAGTCGTCGCCTATAAGGCGGTCTCGCGATAGAGCTGCGTGGCGCGAACAGGTGATGTCAATTGCATTGCGAAGTGGCAGTACTGTAGGAAAAAATTAGAAGCTATTTAACAAATAGATATGCGGTACTTGCATATATATGATTTGGCTGTAGTTTACACCAAAACCATATAAGATGCGGTGCTTAGTAATATTTTTAAGATGGCTGCGCATTTATTAAGGAAAGAAAATAGACGATTTAATAAGGAGAGTATTGTAAGGAAATCCGCAATATAAAAGCTAAATCGCTAGTCTTTATCTAAGTATCAACACCACTATATAAAAAGGTTCTAAATAGCGGAGCTGTATAATATAAGGCCTCTTTTAATGCTCTAAAACAGGAGAATAAAAAAAATAAGAATTAGGAAGGTTATTAAGGCGGGCGGGAGACTAATATTGCTAACAATTTTTTCTAGAGTTATAATATAAAAGCTTTGCTTACTAGTATCTACCTATAAGAATGTTAAGTTCTACCTAACTCCCCTATTGCTTAGTAGTGAATACGCCTTAAATAACTTATCTAGCTTTAACTTAAGAGAGGGGCAGAACTTCTAGAGCTCCTTAAAGGCCTATATACATTTAGGCGAGCCTTATAGCCACTAAATAATATTATGCACCTTACTAATTAAGCTCTTCTTCCTCCACTCGGTGTACTAATCTTCCTCGCTTATACTTGCAAGTCTCCTTTTAAAAAGGCTTATACCATCGCTAAATATAATTGCCTTTGCTATAAGGTTAAGGATATAGCTAGAATACCTAATATGGTGTTGCTTAGTGTCCTATCTACACTAGGTAGATAGAAGATCAATAACTCTATTATTTATGGTTATATTGTCGGTAATAAGGAAGCTAAGCTTATAGGTAATATTATAGCGTTTAAATACGCCAGAGAGAAGAGCTGCCATATTCTTACTAGTCTTAGAGCTATAGATTTTAGGCAAGCCAATTAAAAGAGCCTATAGATGGCCAAGCTGGTTAGTAAAGTAGGCTACCACTAATAGAATATAGAGGTTACTGCGTGAACTCTAAGCGTTAAAGCTTATATATATCCTACCAATTGCATTCCGTATAAGCTTAGTAACGGCTTTATAGGCTTTAATATATTATGCCTTAATCCACTTACGGCTAGTACTATAAGAGTTAGGGCAGATACTATTTGCGGTAGGATTTAAGAGCTTAATAAGGCACTACAGCTAAGGGCTTGTGCTTTAGCGCCTAGTAATTCCTTTTATAATAATAAACTTAGTAAATAGCTTCCGCGCCTTATCTAAATTAACTGGGGTAACCAGGTTATAGGATATTATAGGTGCGGTTCTAAAGGCAGAAGAGATAGGAGAGGTAGAAGGATTCTTAGTAGTAAGATTAACACCATTGTAACCAATACGGTAGTGCCTCTAGAGGTGTTTAATAATATAAGAAGTTCTACTTATAGTAAATATAAAGTTATACTAAGCTTTTTGGAAGACGCCTATTACTCGCTATTAGATTATTAGTATTATAGATAAAGTATCTAGAGCTTAACGTATACTGCTTATAGGCCTAGCAATCACGCCTAAATCAGTTCTTAACTAGATAGCTATAAGCCTATATATATAACTTCCGGGCGCGCCGGCGGCGTAGAAAGAAAGGCTTATAACTAAATAGAATGTCCTTTTAGGTTATTACTTAACGGCTATTCTTTATAAATTGCTTCTTATTACTTCCTTAACAAATATTAGAGTCTTCTACTTTGGAATTATTAGGAGGAGAGTCTATAATAATACAATTAGCGGTCTCTTAAACAGTAGAGCCTATAGGAGAGTAAGTGCTCTTAGGAGGGCTGCTATAAAGGCAGCTTAGTAAGCTGCTAGAGCTATTGGAAGACGACACATAGCTATAAGAAGAGCCTATAGAGCAGCAGGAGGCAGTCGGAACTTAAGTAATAAAGCAATCTATAATAATTAACAGATAGAGGAAGTAAAAGAGGCAATTTAACAATATAGAAACGACTTAGTAGAGAGTTCTCTTTAAGGGTTATTGACCTTTTATATTATAATTTTAATCGCATCGCGTTCGCGTTCTTATTATAATATATATATAATAGCGCGTGCTCTAAACGCGTAACAAATTTTCTGGCAGCTATTATAACTGTATTAAAGTAGTTTCTACGCCTTAGAATAGTAAAATTAGATATAGCGATGGTATAGTATTAGTAAGAGAAAGGAGTTAATAATATAGGTAAGTTAAAGTTATTTTCTATATACGGTTTAAACCTTAATCTAGCCAATTAGATTAATAGGATTAAGGTTATATACATAGGCCTCCCCTATAACTAGAATCTTATAATACCCTATAATATACCTCCTTAATTACTACTACCTAATTCCCTACCCCTTAATTACCGCCTAATGTAGTAATATTGATCCTATTATGCTTGGGCTTTTAAGTAGTGTGTATAAGACGTAAATTAGGTAACTTTTGGCTGGTTCTAGGCCCGATTTTGTACCTCCCCTAAGCCCATTACCAAACTGACTTTAGGGTGAATGACCACATGAGGCTATCTTACTATAATAGCTCTACCGGAAGGCCTCCTGTCTACGCCTCTAATACAGTGGCTTCTAACAGCGTGTATTACCATTGAATTAAGTTAATTTAGGGCTTACAAACTAACTCTTAAATCTATCCTAAAGCTTATTTCCTCCTAGGCCTATACCGTCATCAGCTACTTCCAATACTGCTACTAATACTTACTTCTACACCTAATATCCGGCCTTAATCGGATGCAATCCGGATTAAGACGAATAACCTTATGGACTGACTGGATTGGGCAGCTAAAAATAGGGCGATTAATTGGGCGTCAGTTAGACTACGGACTGGCCGCTTAATCGACCACGCTGTCAACAATATTAGCCGGATGCCGTTAGGTTGGAGGTTTAGTTGCTACTTAGAAGAGTTACAGAATAAAGAGGCATATAATCTATTCCATCCGTGGACGAGTTTATTACTCCTATGGCAGAGGTTATAGAGGATAATAACATAGAGATTAAAGAGTAGATTCTGGCGGCCTATAATAATAAAGAGGAGGCAGCTAATGGCGAGGATGGTGATAAAGAGCTAGTAGCAAAGGTAACTCTTAAACAAGCAATTGAGGCTATAAAGATTCGCATTCTATATAAGGAATAATATGGCAATGGCGAATTAGATAAGCTTTGGCAGCTAGAGCGAGATATAAGGCAGCTAGCTATGCAGAAGGGCGCTATAAACACTAAGCAGTCATCGCTAATGGCCTACTTTTGTTAAATTTAGCCAAGATTCGTATACTCCTTCTTGGCATCATGTGAAACCTTGATATAAGCAAATCCTCGCAATATGCTTATAAAATGGCTGGCCCAAAATATGCTTATAAGGAGGTACTACTGTAGAAGGCGTTGGTATAGGTAGTGCAGGCTTAATAGTAAGGTCTACCTCTTTAGGCGCTTTAGAAGTGTTCTTTACAGTATTCTTGGGTGCTTTAGCTCTCCCCCTGTACGTTATAGCGCTAACTAAAATAGGAAACAATATAGGCTTTAAATAGCTTCAAAAAATAGGCGACGGCGATATATTAGCGGGGAGGATGGGTAGTAGCATGCGCGAGTATAGAAAAAGGCTATTTTTAATCATGGTTTCTAACATTTGATCGTCTTTTTCCGATGCGACTGTAACGGGCTGCATCAGAAACGCTCCATAATCTGATGGAAATTCATTTGATAGAAAGAATTAAGTCCATTCTAACTTTGGTTTGGGTTAAGCTGCCTGGGAAGAATTCATGTATATAGAACTATAGCGCCATAGCCTAGAGGCTGCATGCGCAGTATTGTACGCAGTATAATACAACGGATATAAAAATAAAAAAATAAAAAAGGGGTTTGCTAGCTATAACCATAGCGGGCAATACGTTTAGCTTTCTACAAAAGCTTTTAAGGATGCGCCAAATTCCGATCCAATGCGAACGCCAGACCAATGCCCAAAATATCCAAACACATCACACAAGTTACGATACCACAATAATATCATAATAACTTGCCCTCCTTCTCTACCCAACCCTCTATAAGAACAGCGCAATCACCGCTCCCGCAACCACCAAAAACACTCCCGGCGCGCCCCAAGTAGACGCTGCGTTAGAATTTTGTTGGGTCAGAGTTGTCGAGTTAGTTTTGTTATAAACACCGCCCGAAATGCTGGACGGCGCGCCCGTAGATCCAGGAACGCAGCCTCCTTTGCCCCACTTAGCCGTCGCGACAGCCTTCCAAGTCTCCTCAACATTAGCAACCATTTCAGCCGTATAGAAGATCTTGCAGTCGGCGGCTTCGTACACAAATTCGAGAGGTGTTTCGGATGCATCACCGTTACGGAGGTTATCTGCGGCATTGATTTGGGCAACAGTTCCACCATTAGAGTAGCCAACCCGGTTGAGCAATTGTTGGGGATAGGCTAAGGTGTTTATGATGGTGGTGTTAAGCATCTCAACCATCTTCTCACTCTGCACTGCGGCAAGTCCAAAGGATTGTAGAGCCAAATTTTGAATATTGCTAAATGTCAAGGTCATTGAGCCCTTGGTTCCGCCGATAGCCTGCATGGGAGCATTGGTGGGTAGACCGCCGACGACAATGCTTTCGACTTTGCCTTGCTCTTTCATGAGTTCGGAGAAAATTGTGCAAGTAGATGAGCAAAAGCCGTCTTGGAGGATGACAATGTTTTCGGCTTTGAACGGTTGAGCAGTGACTTTGGTATTGTTGACATAACCGGTCAAAGAGAAGGATGTGTATGATGTGCTTAAGGGATTCGAGAACTATATGAAGTATAATGTTAGCTAATGATCGAAAGATATCGGAATAGTAACTTACGTTGTAGCGCCAAACTGATGTATAATTGTCACCGTGAACAACATGTGGGCCGAAGTAATCTTCAAAACTCGTGAAATCTTGGTTGTTAACGTCAAGTAGCAACTGGTAGTCGAAGAATGAAAATTGCTCAACCGCGGTTAAAAAGTCAGTGGCATCCTGCTGTATGAAGGTCTCGTTGTTTACAACGTCTGTTAGTGCGGCTCCAATAAGTTCGAATGCGCTATGGGCATGGAAGCGGCTAGCACCGAACGGAGCAATGGAAGGGAAAAGTTGCTTGAAGACTTCAAAGCCAAGTATTGTATTGCCACCGCCGTTGCCGCGCGTGTCAACAACGAGACGTGTTTTGCCCGAAGATGTTGCAGTGGCAAGAAACTCTCGTAATACGTCTTGGAATTCGAGAATAGAATCATTAGGAGGCTCGAATAGTGGGATACTAAGGACAGCAACGTCCTCGAAACCGGTCTCATTGATAAAATAACCTCCGATGGCCAGTCCAGAATGGATAACAACAGGCTCTGGGTATCCCGTGGCGCTTGGTGTGGATGAAGCAGCTGCAGTGGACGAAGCAGCAGCTGTCGATGAGGCAGCACTAGGAGTGGCGGTGGCTGCCGCACTTGAGGCAGGACCTTGGCAGAAAGTTGAGAAGAATGATTCGCCGCTATCAACACCATCGAAGCTCTGCTGTATGATGGCGAGATTAGGGGAATCCAAGGTCGAGCCATTGGAAAAGACATAACTAGTACTGGGCCCATCATATTGGCCACGTTTGAAGGAGCCTACATAATTCTCGCCGGTGGACATGAGAGCTTGATTGGGAAACATTGCGTTGAAACGAGTATCTGCATCATGGTATGATGCCTGCAGTGCCTGGTTTGATACGTAGCTTGTTGCATTCTGGCCGTTAATTGTTTTGATAGAAGAGGGGGTAAACTTTTCTCCGTTTTGAGTTTTCATGATGTCCTCGTAGATGTATAATTCTGGTAGAGCAACGCCATCTTTGGATATAGATACCAGTGAGTGATTTCTTTCGAATGCAATGACTAATGCCATATCTGAAATGAAGGCAAGATGATTATCATATGCTTGATTGAGGAGTGACCTTATATCGGATTGTACAGCCCACTCGCTGATGTAGCTGCCATTCTTAACCTTTTGCGCGATGAGGTCGAGTCCACCTAGGATATCAACAGGCTTTTCGGTGTAGCCTGCTGGAGGATTGCTGAGGTAGGTGAATGTGGTTTGCCATTGAAGATAGGCCTTGAGCTCCTCGATCTGTTGAATATCTCCCGCAACATCCACCTTGACAGAGTTAAGACAGTTGTATCCAACTTCTGCCGGGACCGAGGGCCGACCCGAAGGGCCAATGGCAGCGAGAGAAGCGCTCACGATAGCGCAGGGCTCGCCAGTTACAGTTGACGAAGGGACAGATGTGGCCGTAGTCATGGCCGACGCGCTCGCAGCACCAGCCGCAAGCAACAAGCTGGTTGCTCGCATAGCGGCGTTATAAATATACTCCGAAATTCCTGAAGAATGAAGGCGTGGATGATTTGCTTCGAAATTCTAGGATCTGAGACTTTAAAAAGAATGAAAGGAATCAGTTTAAAAACAGGAAAATTCTTAGGAGTATACGAGTATAGGAGATAGGAGTGTGAGGAAGTCTAACGGTGATGACCCGGCGTCTTTATGAATTGGAAAGTGAGCTGAGCCGAACGCCTGACGGTGCTGAATCTAATTTGTTAAACTAGCATTGTGGAGTCCACCTGGGATGCTTAGCGTGGCGTTGGGGCTGAGGCATGCGCATCGACCTTCCTCTACTCAGCAGAAGCAATGATCAAGCTTAAACGCCAAGTGGCTATGGAAATAAGCTTCCCAGCATCCTTGTCATAAGAGTGCAAAGGCAACGGGGGCCTGGGTGGGCAGGCCAAAGGAATATCGGATATAACCGAATATCAGGCACGATGACTAGAAATCAAAGGCGGTCTTGCGATGCTGTCGACGGCTTAGTAATGCAGGGGTGTGTTAGCTTGGTGCACAGGATGCGCCAAGACAGCCGTAAGAAATCCCAAAATAGACAAGGAAATGAGGGAGGCGGTGATGAGCGTTAGATTCGGCATATGGCTGCCCGGCAGGCATCGCGAAAAGGAACGAACTCTCCGCGAGTGGTAGGTCAACTACTAATCTCGCCATGCGTTAAAGATGGTGAATTTAGTTCTTCAGAGCGAAAGAGGCTCGGTGGAGTGTGCTCGTTGCTCGACCGCTAAGCCTAGGTCTCTTCTAGCTTTGCTTTCTAGCTTAGCTAGAAGTTATGAAACACGCCGTCCCCGGTCGGGTTCTGGTCGACGTTAGGCAATGTAGAGCGGAGATGTGCACGACTGGCTGTGATTCTGCCTAGGACTTGAGTTCAGCTGTGACAGCTGGAGCGTGGTGGCTGTGGAGCACCACGGACCACCTTAAAACCCGAGCTCCAGCAAAATACGTCGGGGGTTGCTCGGCCGGAAATTAGATTATTTATTAGCTCGCGATGATCTTGGATCCTCCCAAACAGCATCACACTCGATATAGAACTTTGTAATGAGATCTAATCTACGTGGGATTTCAGAGCAATTTTACCTATTCTTCCTCTCGTAGGCGTCGATGTTTCGAAAGCAGCAATATTTCCCTGCCACAACTAACATGCAAACCTCATAAACTCGTCAGGAACGCCCCATACACCCTAAAAGATTATCGCATACTAGAAAGTTTTACAACTTGTTAAGTGCCAGCGTTGGGGTCGGATGCTGTGTTAGCGATACGAAACGTAACGTGCCAACGGAATTATGTGGACAGGCTCTACCCCAAAATCACAGCTTGAAAATGCGAGTAAACCTGAGTGGAGTGATGTTGGACCATGAATTTAGCACATCCTCTGACATGGTTTTCACGCCTAGAGCAGCCCGGTTCCATCTCTTTACCGCCGGCCTGTCTTACTCCGTCATTCGCACCTAACAACAAAGCCCCTGGGATCGGCTAACGTGCGACACTCGGGCTTCACCCTTCGGTTAGGGTAATTACCATCACGACACCATTCAACAGCGTTACGGGCCCAGTGCTAAATACAACGCCCATAGACGCAACAGTGAAAAAAAGGCTAATTCACGGTTATTTAGGATTATGGGACTTGCAGAATCCGAGGGATCGAACTGCTACGAATCAACTTTTTTGACAAAGCGATAAACAAGTAATTATCATATGTGCTTGTCCCGAATTTCTGTAATAAAATTCACTGTCAGACAATACAGCACGGCAGTGGAGGGCGCGTGAGGTGCTACCAATTCTCGTAGAAGGCTTGCTGTCCCACCGCAAATAGAGAGCTCGAGCACTCAAATGTTTGCTTTTCGTGGTCATATATACTGTGACGGTTGCGTATATTTGAGAATGCCAGGCCGCCATTTGCAAAGACGGTTTCGGGAACAAACTTCCCCGCAAACCGTGAACCGCATCAACAATCCGCGCGTCGGAGCATGCAAATCCATTCCCATTTTTGGTAATAAACCTTGTATACATTCCACTAGAATCTAGGATGCCTGTAGCAGTACTCCCGGCAGAGCTATGGTTGAATATATTGGCATACGAAGACAACGACAAGTGCCATCTTTGGTTCGCTGTTCGCCGCGTCTCTCGTGACTTCCAGTATTATGCAGAGAAAATCCTCGCGGTACCTACGATTGCCCAAGCATCTATTACAATACACGTTAGCCAGACGCAGATCCGCCGGTAAGAGCAATTTCTCCCTAAGAGCCGCTTTTCATATTTCATTAAGTCATCAGTAAATTAAATCAGCTTTGCGGGAGATTCAGGAAAGGAGTTTTCGAACATCTTGAAGATTTCGTAGACTAATCATCTTATAGACATGCGCCTGAGATTTTTGAGTTTGGCGACCCTCAACGCTTCTTCCTTTTCAAATTCACCAGATTCTCACCAAACAGCCAACTTGCCGTGTTTGTTCCGAAATCTGCGAATCCGCCTCTCCAACACCGAAATCAGTTTCATGAGCCGGTTTACTCATCTCCGCCAAAATTAGATATTTTCTGCACGCAGTGGGCTCAGGCACGGGAAGTCCTACCTCGCAACGTGCACTTTGTTCGCCTCCAAAATACACTCAAAAGCTTACACTTGCCCGACCTAGCGTTCGACACGGATGCCAAAGAGATCTCCTTCGACTGGCGAAAGCTGTGTCAGCTATTCTATTGGGAGGTGCTCACGACGCGGAGGGTGGCGAAGCCGTGGTTGCAGAATTCAGCTTTCAGCATGCATCCGGATGACGCTGCTGACCGCTGGATATTTTCGGATTAGACTTACGCAGCATCTAATATACTGCGAATCTTCGGTGAAAAGACGAAGAAACATTCTGACTGCTTACGTGCTTATTTTACGGCTGTATGGGCACTAGATGGATGACAAAGGTCATATTTTCCCGCAAGGGCATGATAAGCTTCCATTAAAGGGAAGGGCTGCGTATGAAATCTTACCTCACTTTCGCAACCAACCCAAAGGCATTTAGTGGCGATGGGCTCTGCTATCATGATTCTTGGGGGCCTCGCGGTCATCTCCTCTGCTTCAGCTAATTACCATCGAAGGCGCCGTTCAAGAGGAGGGGTTGGTCCTAGTGGTATCACTAGTGATCTGCTGAAGGGTTTAGAGTGAGGAAGATGTTACAGTTGTAAGAGTTGTTGGTTAGTATTCATTAGGTTCGAATGCAAAACCAGTTCCTCCCAATATGGTCATGTCGAATACATGAGTGAGTTCGAGGTCCGCCATTATCAAAGACAGTAAAGTAGTGTGGGCTACCGGAACAACATAGGAGTTTAAAAGCCTCCGCTGTTAACATCTACGAGAAGACACATAGTTGCAGCCATATTTATCCTCCCTAGGACTTTTCAGCTGGGCAGGTATCAAGACAAATGACATAAGCTAGCTGATAGGTAGAGACACAGAATTGACTGAGTGATCTGTTTTATTTAAGGTGGCTCTAAGAGCCCTAATATACATAAGAGAATTGACCCCCTACAGGGGTCCCTAGAGGGTGGTGTAACAAGACGATATTAGGCTAATACTGATGTCTGACAGCCGTCGTTACAGGTCAACATTACCTATAGGTAAAGCTACCTCCGTGGCCAACACACCCCCTCAGATCTGGCGTAGAGCGGCAGAGCTGGATTACCGGATTAGGTAGTCGTGATAGACGAGCTGGTGGTGAGCTTTATAATTTGATTGTTAGTTTATCAGATGTCTGATATCTCGAAGCCCTACTACTTTAACGAATTTTTGATGATTTTGCTTTGAGAGAGCTTTAGTCCATTTGCAGCCATCTCGCTTATTGGTACCCATTGTACAACGAAGCTTCCGTTTTGTACCTCTTGGCGAAGCCAGAATTGATGGATATCTACGTGTTGGAGTTTTGTAGATACCGTAGGAGTCTCTTTTGTCACGATCCGTACTGACTGCTAATTGTCGCAATTAATAATAACGTCTTATTCTGGATCGAATCTGATGGCTTTAAATATCCGCACTATATGCTTAACCTCCCTACCGACATGTAAGAGAGCTAGGAGTTCTGCCTCTATAGTAGACTTAGTGACTGCCTTTTGTCTAGTTACCTGCCATGCTATTAGCCTATTAAATAAGCTTATTAAGAAGCCCTATAAGCTCCGTTGTGTTAGAGTATTATTAGCAAAGCTAGCATTAGACGCAGCTTTTAGAACCTGGTTTATCTCATACGGCGTAATAGTAGAGAACTTAAGAGCGAGGTATCTGGTATTATAGAGATAGGTAAGCAATCTGTTAATCTCCGCAAGATAAGCTAGCAATAGATTTTATAAGAACTTAGCTAGCCTACTAATAGAAAAGGCGACGTCTGGTTATATAGTAGATGCTGGATATATTGCAGAACCTATACAGCGTTAATATCCTTTTATCTGATTCGGCATAGCTTTTCCCTTGTATAGTGTTAATTCCTAGCCCAATAGTGGTGTAGCTGATGGCTTTAGATATTCTAGATGGTATATTAAGACGAGCTTCTCGAGATATAGATCTAGACAGAGCCAGAGCTTTCCCTTTTATCAATCTCGCACTACATAAGTGTTTAGGAATGATATAAATTAAGGTATTTGGCGTATCTTAAATTAATCTTATAGCTGCTTTAGGATATCCTCTATCTGCTAATAATAGCTCGGGTGTCCTATAATTAGGATATCGTCGACGTAGAAGAATATAAAGATAGGTTTAATAGGGTGTATATAGAGACATGGCTTATTTGGTATAGCTTTTAAACCCATGCTTTGCAGAGCAGCAGATATTTCTAAAAACCACAATTTAGGAGATTTCTGTAGTCCATACATTACCTTTCTTAGACGGAGAGAGAATCTAGGTAGTAGGTCTATACCCTTAGGGGGAACAAGGTAGACCTTATTATTAACTAAGGCATTAATAAAGGCGTTAACGGCGTTAATCTAAATAATATCTAGGTTGAAGCTAGCAATAAGAGCGTAAAGCAGACGGAAGGTTTAATAGGCTGCCGTTATAGCTTTAACCTCCTCTTGTGAGACTGCTTAAAGGTCTCTATAAATAACTAAATAAGCCTTAAATCTTGTAATGAAGCCGTCTAAATCTTCCTTATACGTAAAGACCTATATAGTAGGAAGTCAATGGACCTTTTTAATTAGTCGTACCTTATCCCAGGTTTGCTTTCCGGTTAAGGCCTTTATCTTAATATAAGCAGCTGCTTTAAACTCTGTAGCGTACTTATAATTAAGCATCTCTTTCTATAACTTTGGTAGTAGCGGAAAGTCGTCTTAATGTCCGTACGTCTTTATAGCAGTAGTATAGAAAGCGTGAGCCAATGGTGTTGTATCTAGATTAATGATATTACCGTTATTAATTTAAACCGTAAAGGCTTATTATTGTAGATCCTAATTTGGTATATCTTTCTTCTTTGCCATAGACTGCTTTTTACGGCTAGAACGTCTCTTACCCCCTAATAATAAGCCTGCTGTTGTCTGAGGTTTAGAATAAGGTATAGGATCTACAAACAGTGGTTTGGTAACTTTAGTAGATAACTAAGTGGTAGATAGTGTCTGTGGCGTAAATACTGCAGTAGATGGTAATTACTGAGGCGCTAAGGATGCTAATGGTATAGATAGTTCTAGAGTTAGCTTTGGGGTAGGTAGCTAATGGAGTTCTTTTATTAAGATCTAAATGCTTTTTAATATAGGAGTAACGTTAATATTTGCTAAATGCGGCAGTCTTATATCTAGTTCTTTGTTAAAGTTCTCTATTTAGTCCTTGCTACCATTTTAAAGATTATCTAGTAGGTTTTAGACTTGTTAAAAACGGTCCTTTTTGTTACGGACGCTTTAAGTACGATGTTATAACTACTTGGGGAAGAGTCGCAGGAAGCTAGTTAGTTAATACAGGCACGGTCTAGGATGGATCCGGTGGAACCATATAACGAGGAATGGTAAGCGAGTCACATAATATTATACGCAGTGTACGAAGTGTACGCAGTGTACGCCTATATATAATACGTATAACACGTACCTTACGTATAAGAGAGGATTTCTTAGGAGTATAGTTGTATATTTAAAGGACCTTAGTCCCTACTATAGATAGTTCTCTCCTTATAGTAAATCTTAGAATATAATTAGAGTTAATCTGTTAGGCAACTACTCTACTAGTTATTATTATATTGTTAATTTGTTCTTACCTATATACCTAGCCTAATAATAGGACCTATTGTAGTTTCTACTACAAGGTTCTGTTACACATTCACTACTAAGGTTATAGTATTAAATAAGATTAAACAATATGCCACCTAAAGCACTAGTTACAACAACGTTGATAGTAGCTATAACCTTAGGACCAGGAGACACCAGTATAGCAGATACGGATTCTTAAGTGGTTACGCGAGGTTAGTTATAGGAAATGGTTAATCACTTATAAGATAATAATAGGATACTTAAAGAACGCATTAATGGAATTAGAGCAGCAAAAATTAAACTACCTTTAATTAAACGGTTCTTAGGAGAGAAGTTAAAGCTTAAGGGGTTTCTTATACAGATGCATTTTAAGGTTATGCAGGAAGGAGCGAAGTTAGCAATATTGTTAGATTAAGTAGCCTATACAGGGTTGTTCCTAATAGGGAGGGCACTTAAGTGGTTTAAACCGTATCTTATGGAAATATAGGCCAATGGCATAACAACTACTAACCAGGACGTATGGTATATATTTACTAGTTAGAACAGGTTTATAAAACAACTAATATAGATATTTAGAGACCCAGAGGCCACAACCATAGCGGAATAAAAGCTTTAGAACTTAGTATAATGTACTTCAGCAATTAAGTATATAACGCAGTTTTAAATACTAGCCATATAGGTTAAGTGGAATAATAGGGCGCTTATAGCACAGTATAAACAAGGACTTAAGGTTAAAGTCCAGAACGTAATTATCCTAATAGAAGATGCGGATACTCTAAGAGAGTTAATAGACCAGTTAATAAAGATTAATAATAGGATCTATTAAAGGGAACAAGCTAAGAAAGGGCAAGACAGAGTTTTATAGTTATATAAGGCGCAGAGTACGCAACAATAGATATAGAGTTAAAAACTATAAAATAGCGCAGAGCTAATAGACCTAAGCAGTACTAAAGAAACCTAAAGATGGGAAAGGAAACTATAGAAACCTAAAGGTTAAGGATCTAGTAATTAAAGGACCTAGAAGCAGAGGCTAAACCAGGGATCTTAGCAGTAGAAGACATTTAGGCGGACTCTATAGCAAGAAAAATGGTTTAAAGATGGGGCTTGCATAAATTGCGGAAAATAAGGTTATTTTACTAGAGACTATAGAGGTAGTTAGAGTAACTACGTAGTATATAACGGAACCTTGTAGTAGGAACTACGGTGGGTCCTGTTATTAGGCTAGGTATATAGGTAAGAACAAATTAACAACATAATAACAACTGGTGGAGTGGTTGCCTAATAGATTAACTCTAATTATATTCTAAGATTCACTACAAGGAGAGAACTATCTATGGTAGGGACTAAGGTCCTTTAAATACACAACCATACTCCTAAGAAATCCTCTCTTGTACGTGAGGTACGTGTTATATGTATTATACATAGGCGTACACCGCGTATACTTCGTATACTGCGTATAACATTATGTGACTCGCTTACTATTCCTCGTTATATGGTTCCACTAGATCTATCCTAGACCGTACCTATATCAACCAACTAGCTTCCTGCGACTCTTCCCTAAGTAGTCATAACATCGTACTTAAAGCGTCTGTAATATAGTAAAGGGAACTAGGCCAGTAGACGGCACGTACATACAGAGGGATAATAGTGCACTATAAGGAATAAAAGAGTGTTCAATTAACAGTTTTGCGTATTGTTACAACAACGTATACCGAATTTATAAGGACGCCAAGTACAGCGCAAGCTATTGGCTATAGGAGCTATTATTATCTAAGTTTAGAGGAACCAACAAACCAGCTTATAGATCGGATATTAAAGACGATAAATTTAATATAGGTGAAGCATTTACCAATAATAAGGCAATAAAGGCAGCTTACTAAAAGCATGCAAACCTTAGAGAAGTTAAAATAGAAGTAGAGACTAAAACCATTATAGAACAAGGTTTAGTAACAGGTATTATAATACCATTAGATACAATTTCCATCGCTTTATAAGACAATAGGAGTAATATTTAAAAGAAACTAAGTAAGTAAACAACTACTAGTGCTAGCTTATCACTTAATAAAGGCAAAAGGCCACAGGCTTAAGATTCTTAAGAAGAGATAAGAGAAGCTTAAAATTCTTAAGATAAGATAAGACATACCTAAGGACCTATAACAGACAAAAACTAATAGGAAAGGGTAGCGACTTAGTTTAGTAACAAACAAATAAGTATAGGACGCAAGTTTAAGAACTATAAGTTTAGGGAATAAATAAGAACGTCAGCAATCCTAGGTAAATATAGTGTTTAGCCTAAAGATTAAACAGTTAATACTAGGATTAAAAAGCAAGACGACTACAAAGATCTAGCTATAAGACGCAGAAAACAAGAAACTATAGATAAGTTTAGAATAAAAATTATTATATAGCAAGAGCAAAAGCTAGACAAGAGGTCAGCTATACTAGGTTATATAAGGGACAGAGCACCTATATAAAGAGTTACTAATAGGCCAAGTGTAGGGACACTTAGGGTAAAATAGTTGGACAAACTAAAACAAGAAGAGGATTTAGATATTCCAACTAGGTTCAAAGAAAGATATACTAAAGAATGTTATAATATAGCAATAACAAGGTACTTTCTAATAGATAAACCATACACACTAAACCAGTTATACAGAAAGTGGTATAGGCAACAACACAATAATAAATAGGAAGACTTTTATATATAGCTAGACGAAAAAGTTGTCTAAGACTAACCTATTATGGAGAAACGCATAAGTCATATTAAGGGAGCATTAATTATGACGTTAAGGAACCTAGAAGAAGGATCTAGGGACTAGAAAAGTAAGCGACAAATCTTAGTACCTATAGTAGAGATACCAGTGGTCAGGTTAACTAGGTATAGGTTTAAACTTAAGGACGAAGATAAACTAAGAGTTAACCCAAAACATGCAGCGCATTATATACTATCGTGGATAGCTTATATGGATAACACGTGCAATATATATAGAGCACTAAAAGATAAGAACTAGAAGTACCTAATAAGAATATATTAAGCACCAAAGGAAAAGCGGTTTAGAAACGCTAGGTATATATATAGATGGCATCCAGTAGAAGTACAAGGTTAAGGAGACTTAATACTTTAACTAGGAAGATTCCCTATAGAAGAATGCCTAGACGGATAATAGTGGTGGGAGTGCCTAAAGAACACTTATCCATAGTATATAGAGGAAAAGAAATAAACTAAGTATTAGCCTAAGGAGGACTAAGTATAGGCAGGATCTAGCAGCTAATAGTTAGGAAAAGGGGAGGTATATAGAACTAGAGGGAACTAGTATTAGAGCCTTAGACCCTTAAAGGAATTTAAGGTTAATACCTAAATTTATAAGCTAAATGGCAAGATTAGCAGTTTAAAGTATTAGTAGATAGTAGAGTAACTAGGAACCACATATTACCAAAAGCAGTAGAAAGGATAGGGTTACTATATAGACAGAAGAAACACCCGTATCTACTTACAACAATTTTAGGAGATTAGATAGCCTATAAAGGAGGTATTATTAATCTTAAAACAGAACCTATTTAGTTAACTATTAAAGGAAGACCAGTTAGAATGTCTTTTAATATCCTACTATTAGGACAGGACGAGGCGATACTAGAAATGCCTTAATTACAGAAGTATAATCTAAAGATCGATTAGGTTATAGATTAGGTCAATATTAAGAATACTTAATAGTGTAAAGTGCGACAGTAAACCAAGTTGGTATAGTACCAAGTTAGAGCGATATATAAAGAGACTAAGCGAGGCTTAAGTTATATATTAAAGAGATACCACAGGTATAGTAAAAAGTTATAGTCACTAGAAAGTGAAAAGCTGTTAGAGCATACAGCATAGGACTATAAGATAGAATTAGAAGAAGAAATAAGTCTAAAGTTCTTTCCAATCTATAAGCTTACTGAAACGGAGTTAGTAGCGCTTAAGGAGTTTATCTAGAAGAACTTACGCAAGGGATATATTAGACCGTTATAGTTATTAGCAGAATATCCAGTACTGTTTATCCTAAAGAAAAACGGAAAACTTAGGATGTATATAGACTATAAATAGTTGAACAGCATTACCAGGAAGGATAGGTATCCTTTACCCTTAATTAGTAAGATCTAAGACAGGATAGGCAATATAAAGATCTTTACAAAGATAGATCTAAAATGGGCGTACCATTAGATTAGGATCAAGGAAGGCAATAAATAAAAGGCAGCCTTTAGGTTAAAGGAAGGACTATATAAACCATTAGTTATGCAATTCGGGCTTATAAACGCACTAGCAACGTTCCAGAAGCAAATTAATAGTATATTAGGAGAATACCTAGATAAGTTTATTATAGTATACCTTAACAACATTATTATCTACTTAGAGAACGAGGAAGAACATAAAGAACATATTAAATAGGTTTTAAAGAGACTATAGGAGGAACAGATGCTAGTAGTAATTAAAAAATATGAGTTCTTTATAAGAAAAACTAATTTTATAGGATTTATTATTAAACTAGGAAAGATTAGCATAGACCTAAAGAAAGTTAAAGCTATAGCAAGTTAGCACAAACTAGAGAACGTTACGCAGTTAAGGTTATTTCTAGGGTTTTGTAACTACTATAGGAGGTTTATAGCATAATGGTTAAAAAGTATTAAGCCGTTTACAAGGCTAATAAAGAAAGAGGAACTGTAGGTTTAAAGTAGCGAATAGAAAGAGCTATTCTAGGAACTTAAAGAGTTGTTTACCTAAGAACCGATCCTTAAGATCTATTAACTAAAGTTAGAAATGGTTATTAAGATAAACGCATTAGACTTTACACTAGGAGTATACTTGCTATAGAAGTATTAGGACGCATAGCATCTAGTAGCGTACTATAGTTGGAAAATAACACCACTAGAGTTAAACTATGACATCTATAACAAGGAGTTATTAGGTATAGTTGCAGCACTTAAGGAATAAAAAGCATTCTTATAAGGCATAGAGAAACCATTTATGGTTAAGACGGACTATAAGAACCTTATAGGATTCCTAACAATAAAGGAACTCAACCAAAGACAGGTTAGATAGGCGGAAATGCTTATAAAATACCATTTCGAAATTCAGCATACTAAGGGTATAGATAATGCACAAGCAGACGCTTTAAGCAAAAAGGCTAAACTATAAAGTAATAAAAAGCTATTAGGAGCTTTGTTGCGAAGGGATTAAGATAGATTAATTAGGTATAACTATCCAAAGATTATAGTAACTGAAGAAAGCCAGATCTATGAGTTACTAAAGAGTAATTGGATATAGAAGATCTAAGAAGTATAAATAGAGGATCCAGACTTAGAGCAATACAAAAATAGAGAAGTAATATATATGCCTAAGTCTATTACAGAAGAATTTATTAAGGAATTCCACAAGGGAATAATACAAGGACACAACGGAGCTACAGGCTTAGTGTTAAGGCTTTAAGAGGAGTATATTATTTAAGGAATCTGGGGGCTAGTAAGACAAGTTATAAAGAAATATCTAGATTGCTAAAGGAACAAACCGACAAGGTATAAGCCGTATAGAGGGCTATAACCTGTCGAAATACCAGGAAGACTATAGGAAGTTATATTATAGGACTTTATTATTAAGTTACCAAAGTTAAGAGATCCTATTATAGGACGAGATTATAACGCGATCTTAGTAATAGTGGATAAGCTAATAAAGTAGGGATACTTTATAGCATGCACTAAAGAGATATTAGTAGAAGATATTGCTAGAATCTATATAAAGGAAGTATTTATAAGATATAGAGCACTAGACAAGATTATATTAGATAGAAATCCAAGATTTATAGCAGTATTTTAGAAAGTGTTTCTGGCAGAATAGGGAGTTCGTGCAGTAATATCTATAGCGTATTATCTATAGATAGACAGATAAACGGAAAGACTAAACTAGACACTAGAACAGTATCTAAGGCACTATATTAATTACATACAAAACAATTAGGTATTGTTATTACCAGTTATACAGTTTGCATATAATATAACACTATAAGAAGGAATAGGGATATTACTATTTAAGGCGAATTACGGGTATAAACTAAGAACATCGTTATTGCTATATTAAGTAAAAAAGACAAGTAGCACAGCTAAATAAAGAATAGAGACGTTAATGAATCTTTATATAGACCTTATGGAAACAGCTAAACTAGTATAAGAATAAATAAAAAGGTACTATAATACTAAGAGATCTAAGGGACCAGATCTTAAGGAGGGAGATAAAGTATAGCTACTACACAAAAATTTTAAGAGTTAACGACTAAGTAAGAAGTTAGACTATGTTAGACTAGAACCTTTTAAAATTATGTAAAGAATTTTATTGGTTATGTATAAGTTGAACCTACTAGCTAAAATAAGGATCTACCCTATATAATATATTACAATGCTAGAACTAGTATACGGAGATATTAAGCCACTAGTCTATAAGGTAGACACGTATAAAGGACAGAAAGAAGACAAATGGTAAGTTTTAAAGATTATTAGTTATAAGGACGTAGATAATAAAACATAGTATAAAGTAAAGTAGATAGGCTATAGTAAGACTACCTAGGAGCCACTAAGCAACCTAAAGAACGCTATAGGAAAGGTAAAGGAGTACTAAAAGAGAGCAGGTTAGGGAGTATTAAAAAAGGATTGCTAAAGAACAAGTCACCTAAGGGGGACCTAAAAGGAGCAATTGCCAAGCTACTTAGAGTTATTTCCCTTATAAAAGGAGAGCTAGTCCTTTTATTACCTAGCTTATTAAGACCCTATTAAATAAGTTTCCACTTCTTAGAACAAACCTTCTTATAAACCTTTTTAAGATAGGTTAACTAAGCGAACGCAACCTACTAAGACTTAAAGGAGCAACGTTAAGCCTTAAGGGCCTAAGCGGTCTCTTTAGCAGAACGGTAAAGTTTGGCGTATATAGCGGCCAACTTAGACTTAAGCTTTATAGCGGCAGATTAAACATAAGACCCTATAATAAGTTACTTAGGGAACTTAAAGACTGTTAAGAGTTATAGGACGCGCACACTTAGCGTTAGAGATAGAGTAAACATTATAGGACAATTAAATGTTTGCTTTAGTGCACTCTAAGCAAAATAAGGGTTATTAAGATGAGGGACTTACTATTACAATATATACTAACCCCACTTTCGCACAATAAGAATATGGAGACAATATTATCTTACTAAGTAACAGTATGGCAGCCACGGTGTGAGCATAACATTGCGCTTATAAAGAAGAAGAAGCTTTAGGTATAATAAGCAAGGATATTAACTAGACTAATTAAACGGATATTACACCTCTAGTAGATAACTTGGAGATATTAGGAATCTTTAAGGACAAAGATAAAGAGGAGGGAGATAGTGTTACAGACGCTTTAAGTATGATATTATAACTACTTAGGGAAGAGTCGCAGGAAGCTAATTGGTTAATATAGGCATAGTTTAGGATGGATCCGGTGGAACTATATAATAAGGAATAGTAAGTGAGTTACATAATGTTATACACAGTATATAAAGTGTACGTAGTGTACGCCCGCGTATAATACGTATAACACGTACCTTACGTACAAGAGAGGATTTCTTAGGAGTATAGTTGTGTATTTAAAGGACCTCAGTCCCTACTATAGATAGTTCTCTCCTTGTAGTAAATCTTAGAATACAATTAGAGTTAATCTATTAGGCAACCACTCTACTAGTTATTATTACGTTATTGATTTGTTCTTACCTATATACCTAGCCTAATAATAGGACCCATTGTAGTTCCTGCTATAAGGTTCCGTTATACTTTTAAGCCTATAAGATAATAAGGTATTCTGGTATTGTAGGAGATTAATATCTCTTTAACTTATTAATTTATATATTATAAGATTGGATAATATAGTTAGTGGTTAGTATCTATATCCTATAAATATTTAACGCTTTTATACTAATAAGATAACCTATTTAGGCTTATAGCTTAAACTTTGCCTTCCTAGGAATACTATATTTAATAAGCACGTAGGTTAAAGATCCAGCTATATAAAGTCCTACTAGCTATAGCTTCCGTTTATATAGTATCTTAAATAGGGTCTTCTAGTTAATAGACTTAACGGGAGTTTAATTAAGTAGGAATACTACTAGAAGCATAAACTTGGGCTATAAATCTATAGGTAACTTTACTTTAATAACCACAGTCCTTACTTATTTAGAAATGGCTCTCTCTGACCTCTTTATAGGTCCATTTTAACCTGGGGTATATAGCGTTGATTGCTTAATAACACCTCTATTAAGCTAGATAAGGTTCTTTACCCTAGCGCCTATACCTTACTCCTTGTCCATATACTAAATGCGGATACCTTAAGTATTAAATTTCTTCGCAAATGCTATCATTAATTTAAAGAGTGGGAGCAGTGTTTCTTGCTTATGGTTCTTAATAGGAAAAGCACAATGGTACTTTATATAGTTATACTAAAAGTAAGCTATATACGTATCTCCATTAAACCTATCCTCTTTTATAATAATATTAAAGTAAATATGTTTAAAAGGGTAGGTTCCTTTTACGGATATTCTACAAGATATTTACTATGTTATCTTTACTAGAACACATGGTTTATAAAGCGGTATACTATACAGAGTCCTTTTTTTATCTGTCTTAACCACTTTAACCCTATCTGCTATAGTTAGCAGATAATCTACTAACTCCATATTACATTGTAGTAAGCGTTAATGCTATACTTTATTATATACTAAGGTCTTAAAGAATCTGGTGGAAGTAGCGTAGGCAGTAGGAGTAGGTGGTAAGGTAGTAATAGCATTAATAAGGTAGAGACCTCTATATTCTATAAGGTTACCAAACAGGCTTCCGTTATCTTTATAGTGCAGATGGTTTGTAGATTGGTTAATAATTATTCCAACCCTATAGAGCTTTACTGCGGATATTAGATTGGTATAAAAATAGGGAGCATACGCTATGTTCCTTAATATTAGATACTAAGTTAGGCGTTATTTTCCCACCTTAATTACTAAGTTAATATTACCATATTTATGGATTTCTGCCCCAGAATCTCCAGCTGTTGCTATAAATATGCTTGGCTTGAAGTTATAGAAGTATCTAATATTGTTATAGAAGTGGGTGTCTGCATCGGCAAAATATGGTACCCTTTCAATGGCCTCAATGGTTAGTGGTTGACGCAATTGGCGCGCAGTTGAGGTCATTTGGCAACTCGACCGACTAGCCTATGTCGTGTTTTTTTGACATGCAGCCTGCGCACAACCTGCCAGTAATCTGCGCATTTAGCAACCATAATTATATTTACCTCTTTTATACTAATAACATATTTTAAATAAATAAAAGCTACTTTAAAGCTATTTATAAGGCTAGCAAAATAAATAATATTATTTTAGATAATTTAATATAATATAGCGATGGTTCTCTTCTACCTATCTACCTATTGACTTACCTACCTGCCTATATCGCCTACCTGTCTGCATCGCCTACCTGTCTGCATCGCCTACCTGTCTGCATCGCCTACCTGTCTGCATCGCCTACCTGTCTGCATCGCCTACCTGTTTGCATCTGCCTACCTGTCTATATCTGCC
>Ga0307507_10000713_pt1 | contig 73087 bp, 18 predicted proteins | sample 7_EM_MG_FD_207223 | JGI IMG/M metagenome (GOLD analysis project Ga0307507, IMG submission 207223) | Populus trichocarpa ectomycorrhiza microbial communities from riparian zone in the Pacific Northwest, United States - 7_EM | ecosystem: Host-associated > Plants > Roots > Unclassified | place... | reverse complement strand
TATAAGATTGTATAAGATTATATTAGATAATATATAATAGTTAAATATATAGCATATAACTTTACCTTAATTGTATATCAAGAAATATATAGTTACCTTTTAAAGTTGCTAAGTAGGTTAACTGCGTGTTAAGGAACATACAGTTACCTTTTAAAGTTGTTAAGTAGGTTAACTGCGTATTATTTAACTTTTAAAGTTATTAAGTTAGTTAATTGCATGTCAAGTTGGTTAAATTGCGTGTTAAGTTAGTTAATTGCATATTAAGTTAGTTAAATTGCGTGTTAAGTTAGTTAATTGCATGTTAAGTTAGTTAAATTGCGTGTTAAGTTAGTTAATTACATGTTAAGTTAGTTAAATTGCGTGTTAAGTTAGTTAATTGTATATTAAGTTAGTTAAATTGCGTGTTAAGTTAGTCAATTGCGTGTTAAGTTGGTTAATTGCGTGTCGAGTTAGTTAAATTGTATGTTAATTACGCGAAATGCGAAAATCAAAGTCTACTTGAATCTCATCCTGCAAATATTTTCCCGATGAAGGATTATTAGGCGAGTAATCTTAGTAGAGGTTCGCTGCAAGCGCTCTACTACTCCGTTCTCTTCTTAAGCGTATTAGGCGGCAGGTTTGAATTCTATACCTAGATTGTCTATTTAGGTAGTTGCTTTCTTGCTATAAAGCTCTGCTCTATAGTTAGTATAAATTCTAGTAATTTTAAAGTCGAATTTAGTATTAATCTGGTTTTAGTACCTCTATAGAGTATTAAGCCACTTATTCCTTATATAGATAGCATAGATTATAGTAACCCTTATATAGTATTTTTCGCCTTTAAAGCTAATGGGGGCAATAGGCCCCACTAGATCTATATAGATAAATTAAAACGGCCATATAGCTTATTCTTAGGGCGTTTTATTATACTTCTTTTTGGTTTTAAATTAAGTATAGTATAACGAAGCCTTGTAGGAAATACCACGGTGGACTTGTTATTGGGTTGGGTATATAGGTAAACAGGAAGTTAATAATATAATAGTAACAAATAATAACTGGTAGAGTGGTTGCCTAATAGATTAACTCTAATTATATTCTAAGATTTACAATAAAGAAAGAACTATCTAGGTAGGGACTATAGTCCTTTAAATATACAACTATACGCCTAAGAAAGTCCTTGCTCCGTCTACTCTGTTTACTCTATTTACTCTACCCTAGATCTTATAGATTATATAGATTATATAAATTATACCACATAACCTTAGTTACTATTTCTTATTATATAGTTCTACTAGATCCATTCTGGACCGTACCTATATTAACTAACTAGCTTCTTCTAACTCTTCTCTAAGTAATTATAATATTATACTTAAAGCGTCTATAATACCATCCTCCTCCTCTCTATCTTTGTCCTTAAAGATCCCTAATATCTCTAAGTTATCTACTAGAGGTATAATGTTTATCTAATTAATTTGGTTAATATTGTTACTTATTATACCTAAAGCTCCTTCTTCTTCTTTCTTAATTTTGTTACGGACGCTTTAAGTACAATGTTACGACTACTTGGAGAAGAGTCGGCGGAAGCTAGTTGGTTAATATAGGTATGGTCCAAGATGGATCTGGTGGAACTATATAATGAGGAATGGTAACTAAGGTCACGTGGTGTTAAACATATTAACTATATTAAACGGAAGGGACGTTATGTTTAATACAGACAACACGTACCTTATATACAAGAGAGGATTTTTTAGGAGTATGGTTGTGTATTTAAAGGACCTTAGTCCCTACTGTAGATAGTTCTCTCTTTGTAGTAAATCTTAGAATATAATTGGAGTTAATCTGTTGGGCAACTACTCCACTAGTTATTATTATGTTGTTGTTTTTGTTGTACCTATATACCCGGCCTAATAACAGAACCCACTGTAGTCTAAGCTACAAGGTTCCGTTACACATTCACTACTAAGGTTACGGTATTGGAACAAACTTAAATAACATGCCACCAAGAGCAGCACCAGTCATAACGGCGTCGGCAATAGCTACAACCTCAGGTCTAGGTAATACTAGTATAGACAAGGGAGATTCTTAAGTGGTTATGTGAGGTTAGTTATAGGAAATGGTTAATTACTTATAAGACAATAATAGGATACTTAAAGAACGCATTAATGGAATTAGAGCAGTAAAGATTAAGTTACTATTAATTAAACGATTCTTAGGAGAGAAGTTAAAGCTTAAAGGATTTCTTATACAGATGCACTTTAAGGTAGTACAGAAAGGAGTGAAGTTAGCAATATCGTTAAATTAAGTAGCCTATGTAGGATTGTTCCTAATAGGGAGGGCACTTAAGTGGTTTAAGCTGTATCTTATAGAAATATAGGCTAATAGCATAATAACTACTAACCAGGATGTACGGTACATATTTGCTAGTTGGAATGGGTTTATAGAGCGACTAACGCAGATGTTTGGAGACCTAGAAGCCACAACCACTGCGGAATAAAAGCTTTAAAACTTAGTATAGCGCACTTTAGTAATTGAGTATATAATATAGTTTTAAACACTAGCTATATAGGTTAAGTGGAATGATAAGGCGCTTATAGCATAGTATAAATAGGGACTTAAGGCTAAAGTCCAGGACGTAATTATCCTAATAGAAGATACGGATACTCTAAGGGAGTTAATAGATTAGTTAATAAAGATTAATAATAGGATCTACCAAAGGGAATAAGCTAAAAGAGGGCAAGACAGAGTTCCACAGTCGTATAAGGCGCAGAGTATGCAACGATAGACACAGAGTTAAAAACTATAGGATGGCGCAGAGCTAATGGACCTAAGCGGTACTAAAGAAACCTAAAGATGGGAAAAAAAACTATAGAAACCCAGAGGTTGAGGATTAAGTAATTAAAGGACCTAGGAGCAGAGGCTAAACCAGGGATCTTAATAGTAGAAGATATTTAGGCGGACTCCATAACAAGAAAGATGGTTTAAAGATAGAGCTTGCATAAATTATAGAAAATAGAGTTATTTTGCTAGAGACTATAGAGGTGGTTAGAGTAACTATGCGGTAAAGGGAACCAGACCAGCAGACGGCACGTATATATAGAGGGACGATGGTGCACTGCGAGGAATAAAAGAATGTTTAATTAACAGTTTTGCGTATTGTTATAACAACACATGCTAAATTTATAAGAATGCTAGGTATAGTGCAAGCTATTGGCTATAAGAGCTAGAGTTAAAAGGACTTAAAGGAACTAGAGAGTTAGATAAAGAATAAGATTAACTCTATAAGCTAGATTAAGATGTTACAGTAACATATAGACAAAGATCAGCAGTAATAACAATAGAGTTGGAGTACTTATTAATTAATAGCGATGAGGACGAAAAGGAGGCTAGCTGGGAGTACTTAAACCTTGATAACGCAATAGAAGCAGAGACTGAGACTATTACCAAACAAGGTTTAGTAACGGATGTTATAATACTATTAGATACGATTTCCATCGCTTTGCGAGACAATAGGAGCAACGTTTAGAAGAAACTAAGTAAGTAGATAACTACTAGTGCTAGCTTATTACTTAATAAAGGTAAAAGGCCATAGGCTTAAGATTCTTAAGAAGAGATAAAAGAAGCTTAAGATTCTTAAAGTGAGATAAGATATACCTAAAGACCCATAACGAACGAAAACCGATGGGAAAGGGCAGCAACTTAGTTTAGTGACAAATGAATAAGTATAGGACGCTAGTTCAAGAACTATAAGTTTAGAGAACAAATAAGAATGTTAGCAATCCTAGGTAAACGCAGTGTTTAGCCTAAAGATTGAATAGTTAATACCAGGATTAAAAAGTAAAACGACTACGAGGATCCAGCTATAAGACGCAGAAAATAAGAAACTATGGATAAGTTTAGAGCAAGAATTATTACATAGCAAGAGCAAAAGCTAGATAAGAGATCAGCTATGCCAGGTTATATAAGGGATAGAGCACCCGTACAAAGAGTTACTAATAGGCTGAGTATAGGGACACCTAGGGTAAAGTGGTTAGATAAACTAGAATAAGAAGAGGATTTAGATATCCTAACTAGGTTCGAAGAAAGACATACTAAAGAATGTTATAATATAGCGATAACAAGGTACTTTCTAACGGATAGACCATATACACTAAACCAGTTGTACGGAAAGTGGTATAGGCAATAACATAGTGACAAATAGGAAGACTTTTATATATGGCTAAACGAAAAAGTTATCTAAGACCAACCTATTACAGAGAAACGCATGAGTTATATTAAAGGAGCATTAATTATAACATCAAGAAATCTAGAAGAGAGGTCTAGGGACTAGAGAAGTGAACGATAAATCTTAGTACCTATAGCAGAGATACCAGTGGTCAGGTTAACTAGGTATAGGTTTAAACTTAAGGACAAAGACAAACCAAGAGTTAACCTAAAAAACGTAGCGTATTATACACTATTGTAGATAGCTTGTGTGGATAATATGTGTAATATATATAGAGCACCTAAAGATAAGAACCGGAAGTACCTAGTAAGGATATATTGGGCACTAGAGGAAAAGTGGTTTAGGAATACTAAGTATATACATAGTTGGCACCCAGTAGAAGTACAAGGTTAAGGAGACTTAACACTTTAACTAGGAAGATTCCTTATGGAAGAATACCTAGACAGATAATAGTAGTGGGAGTGCCTAGAGAACACTTGTCTATGGTATATAGAGGAAAAGAAACAAACTAAGTATTGGCTAAAAGTAGACCAAGTATAAGCAGGATCGAGCAGCTAATAGTTAGGAAAAGGGGAGGCGTATAGGACTAGAGGGAACTAGTATTAGAGCCTTAGACCCTTAAAGGAATTTAAGAACAATACCTAAATTTAAGAGCTAAGTGGGAAGATCAGCAGTTCAAAGTGTTAGTAGATAGTGGAGTAATAAGAAACCATATATCACCAAAGGCAGTAGAAAGGATAGGGTTACCATATAGACAGAAAGAACACCTATATCTACTTATAACAATTTTAGGAGATTAGATAGCCTACGGAGGAGGTATTATTAATCTTAAAATAGGACCTATTTAGATAACTATTAAAGGGAGACCAGTTAGAATGTCTTTTAATATCCTACTATTAGGACAGGACAAGGTAATACTAGAAATGCCTTAGTTATAGAAGTATAATCTAAAGATCAATTAGGTTATAGGTTAAGTCGATATTAAGGATACATAATAGCGTAAAGTGCGACAGTAAACCAAGTTGGTATAGTACTAAGTTGGAGTGACGTATAAAGAGACTAAGTGAGGCTTAAGTTATGTACCAAAGAGATACTATAAGTATAGTAAAAAGTTGTGGTCACTAGAGAGTGAAAAGTTGTTAGAGTATACAGCTTGGGACCATAAGATAAAATTAGAAGAGGGAATAAGTTTAAAGTTCTTTCCAATCTATAAGCTTACTAAAATAGAGTTAGTAGCGCTTAAGAAGTTTATTTAGGAGAACTTATAAAAGGGATATATTAGACCGTTATAGTCATTAGTAGGATATCCAGTATTGTTTATCCTAAAGAAGAATGGAAAACTTAGGATGTATATAGACTATAGATAGTTAAACAGCATTACTAGGAAGGATAGATATCCTTTACCCTTAATTAGCGAAATCTAAGATAGGATAGGTAACGCAAAGATCTTTATAAAGATAGATCTGAGATGGGCATACTATTAGGTTAGAATTAAGGAAGGCGACAAATAGAAGGCAGCCTTTAGGTCAAAGGAAGGACTATATAAGCTATTAGTTATGCAGTTTAGGCTTATAAACGCACTAGCAATATTCCAGAAGCAAATTAATAGTGTGTTAGGAGAATACCTAGATAAGTTTGTTATAGTATATCTTAACAACATTATTATCTACTTAGAGAATGAGGAAGAACACGGAGAACACGTTAAGTGGGTCTTAAAGAGACTACAGGAAGAATAGATACTAGTAGTAATTAAGAAATATAAGTTCTTTACCAAGAAGACTAATTTCGTTGGATTTATTATTAAACTAGGCCAACTTAGTATAGATCTAAAGAAGATTAAGGCTATAGTAAATTAGCAGGAACCAGAGAATGTTATGCAGTTGAGATTGTTCCTAGGGTTTTACAATTATTGCAGAAGGTTTATAGCGCAATGGTTATAAAACATTAAGCCGTTTACATAGTTAACAAAGAAAGAAGAACCGTAAGTGTGGGGAAAGAAGTAATAAGAACTATTTAAAAGAGTTAAAGAGTTGTTTACCTAGGAGCCAGTTCTTAAGATCTACCAACTAGGTCTAGAGACGGTTGTAAAAACGGATGCATTAGACTTTATACTAGGGGCGTACTTCCTATAGAAATGTTAAGATGGATGGCACCTAGTGGTGTACTATAGTCGGAAGATAATACCGCTAGAGTTAAACTATGATATCTACAACAAGGAGTTGCTAGGTATAGTAGCAGCACTTAAGAAATAGAGAGTATTTTTATAAGGCATAGAGAAACTATTTGTGGTTAAGACGGACTATAAGAACCTTACAGGATTTCTAATAATAAAGAAACTCAACCAAAGACAGGTTAGATGGGCGGAAATGCTTACAGAATACCATTTTAAAATTTAGTATACTAAGGGTATAGACAATGCATAAGCAGACGCTCTAAGCAGAAAGGCTAAACTACAGACTAGTAAAAAGCTATTGAGAGCTTTATTATAAAAGGATTAAAATGGATTAATTAGGTATAATTATCCAAAGATTATAGTGACCAAGGAAAGTCAGATCTATAAATTACTAGAGAGTAATTAGACACAGAAGATCTAAGAAGCATAGGTAGAGAATCCAGACTTAGAGTAATATAAAAATAGAGAAGTAACATATATACCTAAGTCTATCGCAGAAGAGTTTATTAGGGAATTCCATAAGGGAATAATATAAGGACACAACGGAGCTATAGGCTTAGTGTTAAGGCTTTAAAAGGAGTATATTATTTAAGAAATCTGGGGACTAGTAAAATAAGTTATAAAGGAATATCTAAATTGCCAAAGGAATAAACCAACGAGGTATAAGCTATATGGAGGGCTATAACCTGTTAAGACACTAGGAAGACCATGGGAAGTTATATTATAGGACTTTATTATTAAGTTACCAAAGTTAAGAGATCCTATTATAGAATAAGATCATAACGCGATTTTAGTAATAGTGGATAAGCTAATAAAGTAGGGATACTTTATAGCATGCACTAAAGAGATATTAGTAGAAGATATCGCTAGAATCTATATAAAGGAAGTGTTTGTAAGATATAGAGCACTAGATAAGATTATATTGGATAGAGATCTAAGATTTATAGTAGCATTTTAGAAAGTGTTTCTGGCAGAATAAGGGGTTCGCATAGCAACATCTACAGCGTATTATCCGCAGACGGATAGATAAACGGAAAGACTAAATTAGACACTAGAACAGTATCTAAGGCACTATATCAATTACGTATAGAATAATTGGGTATTGTTATTACTAGTTATACAGTTTACATACAATGCAATACCGCAAGAAGGAATAGGGACATTACTATTTAAGGCAAGTTACGGGTACAAGCTAAGAATATTGTTATCGCTATATTAAGCAAAAAGGACGAGTAGCACAGCTAAACAAAGAATGGAGACGTTAATGAATCTTTATATAGACCTTAAAGAAACAGCTAAACTAGTATAAGAATGAATGAAAAAGTACTATAATGCTAAGAGATCTGAGGGACTAGATCTTAAGGAGGGAGATAAAGTATAGCTACTATACAAAAATTTTAAAAGTTAATGACTAAGCAAGAAGTTGGACTATGTTAGACTAGGACCTTTTAAAATTAAGCAAAGAATTTTATTGGTTACATATAAGTTGAACCTACTAGCTAAAATGAAAATCTACCCTATATAGCATATCGCAATGCTAGAGCCAGTATATGGGAATGTTAAGCTACTAGTCTATAAGGCAGACATATACAGAGGATAAGAGGAAGATAAATAGCAAGTTTTAAAAATTATTAGTTATAAGGATGTAGATAATAAAACATAGTATAAAGTAAAGTGGATAGGCTATAGTAAGACTACCTAAAAACCACTAGATAGTTTAAGGAACGCTATAGGAAAGGTATAGGAGTATTAGAAGAAAGTAGGTTAGGTAATATTAATAAAGAAGAATCGCCAAAAAATAAGTCACCTAAGGGGGACCTAAAAGGAGCAATTACTAAGCTACTCGGAGTTATTTCCCTTATAGGAGGAAAGCCAATCCTTTTATTACCTAGCTTAGACAAACCCTGTTAAACTAGTTTCCACTCCTTAAAATAGACCTTCTTATGGACACGTTTAAGGCGTTAAAGACGAGTATAAGCTAAATATTAAGCTTTAAGGACGTGTGCGGACTCTTCTAAGGCACGTTAAACCTTAAGGAGCGCGGAGGCTAGCTTACTGTTAAGCTTTATAGTGGTAGATTAAATATAAGACCCTATAACAAGTTACTTAGGGAACTTAAAGACTATTAAGAGTTATAGGACACGCATACTTAGTATTAGAGATAGAGCAAATATTGCAGGACAATTAAATGTTTACTTTAGTATACTTAGAGCAAGAGGAGGGTTATTAAGACAAAGGACTCGCTAGCGCAACACAAACTAACCCCTCTTTAGCACACCTTAAGTAAGGAATCGCCATTACTTCACCTAGTAACAGTATGGAGGAGACTGTACGAAGGCGACGCTCAACCTAGGAAAGAGAAGAAGAAGCTTTAGGTATAGTAAGTATGGATATTAACTAGAGTGGTTAAACAGACATTATACCTCTAGTGGACGACTTAGAGATATTAGGAATCTTTAAGGACGAAGATAAAGAGAAGGGAGATAGTATTACAGACGCTTTAAGTACAATATTATAACTACTTGGAGAAGAGTCGGCGGAAGCTAGTTAGTTAATATAGGCACGGTCCAAGATGGATCCAGTGGAACTATATAATAAGGAATAGTAACTAAGGTCACGTAGTGTTAAACGTATTAACTGTATTAAACGGAAGGGACGTTATATTTAATACAGACAACACGTACCTTACGTATAAGAGAGGATTTCTTAGGAGTATAGTTGTGTATTTAAAGGACCTTAGTCCCTACCGTAGATAGTTCTCTCCTTGTAGTGAATCTTAGAATACAATTGGAGTTAATCTATTAGGTAACCACTCCACCAGTTGTTATTATGTTGTTGTTTTTGTCGTACCTACATACCCAGCCTAATAATAGAACCCACCGTAGTCTAAGCTATAAGGTTCCGTTACAAATTTGCTAGTCTTATACTATTGCTATAATACTATCTCTTAGTAAGATAATGCTATCTCCATATTCTTACTATGCGAAAGAGGGGTTAGTCTATATTGCGCTAGCAAGCCCTTTATCTTAGCAACCCTCTTCCTATTTAGAGTGTACTAAAGTAAATATACGGTTGTCCTGTAATGTTTACTTGGTTTCTAATACTAAGTATACGCACACTATTACTCTTAATAGCCTTTAAGTACCCTTATTAATTACTACTAGGGTCTTAGGTTTAATTTGCTGCTATAAAGCTTAATAATAAACTCTTAGTAGCGCTAGCTAAACTTTGCCGTTCCTATGCCACTAAGCAAGAGGCTGCCGCTGCTTAATAATATACTCTTAACTTATATCTAGCTGCGTCTACTTAACTGCTTTGTCTTAAAAAGTTGTGTAAGAAGATTTGTTTTAAGGAGTAGAAGCTTATAGAACAAGGCCTTTAGGAACTTAGTAATAAAAAAATAGGTTCTTCTCTAATAAAGAGGGAAATAACTCTAAATACATTAGTAGGTGCTCCTCTTGGGTCCCCCTTAAGTGGCTTATTTTTTAGTAATTCCTCTTTATTAATACTTCCTAACCCTTTTTCTTTTAATACTTCTATACCTTTCCTATAGCATTTTTTAAGTTATCTAGTGGCTCCTAGGTAGTCTTATTATGGCCTATATACTTAACTTTATACTATATTTTACTATTAATATCCTTATAACTAATAATCTTTAAAACTTCCCATTTATTTTCCTCCTATCCTCTATACATGTCTGCCTTATAAACTAGTAGTTTAATATTCCTATATGCTAGCTTTAGTATTATAATATGCTATATAGGGTAGATCTTTATTTTTTCTAACAAGTTAAGTCTATATGTAACTTTTAAGATTTTTACTTTAACTATAAAGGGTCCTAGTCTAACATAGTCCAACTTCTTACTTAGTTATTAACTCTTAAAATTTTTATATAGTAGCCATACTTTATCTCCCTCCTTAAGATCTAGTTCCTTAGATCTCTTAGCATTATAGTACTTTTTCATTCTTTCTTATACTAGCTTAGCTATTTCTCTAAGATATATATAAAGACTTATTAAGCTCTCCATTCTTTGCTTAGCTATACTACTTATTTTCTTTACTTATTATAGCGATAACAATATTCTTAGCTTATATCCGTAATTTGCCTTAAAAGGTAATATGCCTATCTCTTCCTATAGTGTTGCGTTAAACGTAAACTATATAACTAGTAGTAACAATACCCAATTATTCTATGCATGGTTAATATAGTGCCTTAAGTACTGTTCTAGCGTTTAGTTTAGTCTCTTAGTTTAACCATCTATTTGTAGGTAATATGCTATTAACATTACTACTTAAACCCCTTATTTAGCTAAGAATACTTCCTAAAATGCTGCTATGAATCTTAGATCTCTATCTGATATAACTTTTATTAGTGCTCTGTATCTTATAAATACTTCTTTAATATAGATTCTAGCTATATCCTTTGCTAAGATTTCTTCTATACACGCTATAAAGTAGCCTTACTTAGTTAACTTGTCTACTATTACTAAGATTATATTATAATCTTATCTAGTAATAGGATCTCTTAACTTTAGTAGCTTTATAATAAAATCCCATAATATAATCTCCCATAGTCTCTCTAGTATTTTAACAGGTTATAGCCCTCTATACGGCTTATACCTTATTAGTTTATTTCTCTAGCAATTTAGACACTCTTTAGTAACTTGTCTTGCTATACCCTAAATTCCTTAAATAATATACTCCTCTTATAGTCTTAACACTAAGCCTATAGCTCCACTATGTCCTTAAGTTATTCCCCTATGGAATTCTTTAATAAACTCTTTTACAATTACTTTTAGCATATATATAGCCTCTTAGTACTTATATTGCTCTAACTCTAGATCTTCTTTTTATGCTTCTTAGATCTTTTATAGCCACTTGCTCTCTAGTATCTTATAAACCTATTCTAGTCTTTCTATTATGGCCGCTAGTTTTAGGTAATTATACCTAATTAATCTGTCTTTATCCCTTCGCAACATAGCGCCTAACGGTTTTTTATTACTTTGTAACTCCGCCTTCCTACTAAGTACATCTACTCTTATATTTTTAGTATCCTTAGTATACTAAATTTTAAAGTAATATTCTGCAAGCATTTCCGCCTATCTAACTTATTTATAATTAAGTTCCTTTATTATTAGGAACCCTATTAGGTTCTTATAATCTGTCTTAACTATAAATAGTTTCTCTACGCCTTATAAGAATGCTCTCTATTCCTTAAGTACTGTAACTATACCTAACAACTCCTTATTATAGATATTATAGTTTAACTCTAGCGGTGTTATTTTTCAACTATAATATACTACTAGGTACTATCCATCTGGATGCTTCTATAGTAGGTATACTCCTAATATAAAGTCTAATGTATCTGTTTCTATAACCGTGTCTAACTTTAGTTAGTAGATTTTAAGGATTAGATCTTAAGTAAACAACTCCTTAAGTTCCTTAAACAGCTTCCTTTATTCATTGCCCTATATCCACACTTCCTCCTTTTTTATAAGTTTTATAAACGGCTTAATATTCTTTAACTACTGTGCTATAAACTTTCTATAGTAGTTACAAAACCCTAGGAACAATCTTAACTATGTAACATTCTCTAGTTCTTGCCAACTTACTATAGCTTTAACTTTCTTTAGGTCCATGCTAATTCTTCCTAGCTTAATAATAAATCTAATAAAATTGGTCTTCCTAGTAAAGAACTCGCATTTCTTAATTACTACTAGCATCTTTTCTTCTTGTAGTCTCTTTAAGACCCTCTTAATATATTCTCCATATTCTTCTTTATTTATTAAGTAGATAATAATATTATTAAGGTATACTATAACAAACTTATTAAGGTATTCTCCTAACACACTATTAATTCTCTTTTAAAATATTACTAGTGCATTTATAAGCCTAAACTGCATTACTAACAGCTTATATAGTCCTTCTTTTAACCTAAAGGCTGCCTTCTACTTATTACCTTCCTTAATCCTAATTTGGTAATACGCCCACCTTAGATCTATCTTTATAAGGATTTACGCATTATCTATCCTGTTTTAAATTTCGCTAATTAAGGGTAAAGGATACCTATCCTTTCTTATAATACTGTTTAACTGTCTATAGTTAATACATATCCTAAGTTTTCTATTTTTCTTTAGGATAAACAACACTAAATATCCTGCTAATAACTGTAATGGTCTAATATACCCCTTTTATAGGTTTTCCTAAACAAACTCCTTAAGCACTACTAACTTAGTTTTAGTAAGCTTATAAATTAGAAAGAACTTTAGACTTATTCCTAGTTCTAACTCTATCTTATAGTCCTATACTATATACTCTAACAGCTTCTTACTTTCTAGGCTCCATAGTCTTTTTCTATACTTATAGTATCTCTTTGGTATATAACTTAAGCCTTGCTCAGTCTCCTTATATATCACTCTAACTTAGTACTATACTATCTTAGTTTACTATTATACCTTACATTATTATATATCCTTAATATTAACCTATCCTTAATATTAACCTATCCTATAACCTGTAAGGGCGCGAAGAGGCTTTAGGGAAGATTTAAAGGAACAAATATAAATTATATCTAATTTAAGGGTATATAGCTCTTGCAGAGTACAAGACGTTGCATAAAGAAGAGAAAAGAATATAGGAAACGTATAACTAAATATTTGGGGTCTTGGCAGCAGACGCGTGGGTATAAGCCCATGCGGATTTTAACAGGTTTTAACCAAATTCTATTATATTAGTGGAATTTGGTGGAATTTGATTAAGTTAGTAAAATTTAGCGGAATTTGATTAAAGCGTCGGAATTTATCTATTAAGTGTTTTACTAAGACATTCCTACTATAACTGGGCTAGTCCTGTTATAGTACCCCCCCTTTTAACCAAAGGTCCAAATAATTCAATTTTAGTTAAGACTTTATGATTTTATTATAGGTTGTATTTAGCGTTAGGTAGTGGTCTTAGCAAGGCAAATCTGACTAATTAGATAACTTTAACTGGTGGTCAAAGTTCCTTAACATCTTGCGTGTTACATAACCATATCACAAACGTTATAATACTTTTTAAGTTCTTTTTAAATTCAAGTTTCCTGCTATTATATTTTGTGTCTTCATATTAGGTAGCAGTTATTTGCCTTTATATTATATCCATCCAGCCAAAGTAGGCCGCAAAGGATGGTCTTTATGGAATTCTTTTACTAGGGAAGGCGCGTTGGCCTTAATCTGTTTATAGGTTTCCTAGGTTTATGTCTTATATCCTTTCCACTTAACAAGAAGTTTAAATTATTTAGATTATATTTTCTATTATATATTATTAATTAAGTTAATAAAGTAGGAACTATTACTGTTGTTAATAATTATAGAAAGTAGTAGTGGGATTTCGCGAGTTATAGGGTTATCTTTTAAAAGTTGCAATAAGCTTACATAAAATGTTAAGTATATTTTTATTTTAGTTGGCAGTTTAAGCTTATAGTCGTATAGGCTTAGTTTCTTCTTAATTTAGTATAGGCCCGCGAATTTCTAATTAAGTTTCTTTAAAGGCCATTAAGTCTTTAGGTTTTATATATTTAGGTAAGCTATATTACCTTCCTTAAAGTCCCATACAGGAGCTTGTCCTTTATTTACATACTATTCCTATAATATTTAAGCGTACGTTAATTTGCTTTATAATAGTTCCATTAACTACTTTATTTAATTAGCAAAGTTATATATGTTAATTAACTGGATCTGTTTAATTATGGGTCCTATTATATTAATTTTAGGTTATAGTTTAAATCCAAGTTAAGGGTTTTATCCGTAGGTTGCGTAAAACGGCGTTATACCTGTTAATATATTTATTATATTGTTTGTAGTAAACTTAGCTAAGGGTAGCCATTTTTCCCAGTTGTCTTATAGGTAGGAGTAGTATATTTATAAATATTATTCTATAATTATATTCGCAATTTTAGTTTAACTATCTATCTCTAGATAAAATGTAGTTAAGAGTTATATTTAAATACTTAACTATTTATATAGAGCTTGCTAGAAGTTAGAAATAAACTAGCTTCTATAGTTAGATATTATTAAGTTATAAAGTCTATATAGCTTAAAGACGTGCTTAACAAAACATTTAGCTACTAATATTATATTAATTAAGTCTATAGGAATTATATATCGCATTTTTATAAGACAGTTAATAACTACTATAATATTTATAAACCTATTACTATTAGACAAGTTAACTATAAAGTTAATTAAGATATCGTGCCATCTTTGCATTAGAATTGGTACTGGTTAAAGTACTCCTTACTTCTTTATATAAGAGGTCTTTCCACGCACGCATATCCTGTATGCTTAAACGTATTTTTATATATAGTTATATATTATAGGCTAGTAGTATACTTATTAAATAATTTTGTAAATCTTTATATGGCTAGGGTGCCCTACTGTAGGGGAGTTGTGTATAAATTTAAGTATCTTAAATTATAAGGGTTTGGAATTTAGAACTACTATCTTCTATTAATAGTATAATTAATTATTTCAAATTTCGTATTTAGCGAGTGTAATATCTTTATACTATTATTTTCTAGTTTAGATTACCTTTATTACATCTACTATCTATATATTATTTTTATATTTATATTCTATTAGCTTATTAATTTCTATTTTTTATTTATTAACTTCCAATTTATTTCTATTAAGTTCCATATCTAAAAATATAGGATATAGTTTTTTAAAACATTTAGGAGGCAGTAAAATCTATAATTAATTTATAATCTGTTTATTTAAAGCATTTATAGGTAAGTCTTTTAATTATTATATTAATATATTAGGCTTTTAATTAAGTTTGCCTAGTTAATATATAATCTTAAAGTTAAATTATAAGAGGTATTTAGCCTAACAAATTTGGCGCTGTGTTAATTGTTTTATAGTTATAAAGTATTGCAGGTTCTTGTGGTCTATTAATACGCGTATTAGAAACAACAATCCTTTTAGCTTAGGATGCTATTGTTTAAAGCATTTAATAATTATAAGCAGTTCCTTGTTATATATATTATAGTTCAATTTAGTAGGGGCAAGTTTTTAGGAGAGAAAGGCTATTAGATATAGTTTGCTATTCTTATTATATTATAATAACACTCCCCCTAGCATATAATTAGATAATTTAGTTTTAACAGTATATTTAAGGTTAGGGTTAAAGTAAGTAAGAATTAGAGCAGTTATAAAGCAACGTTTTAAATTATTAAGGGCTTATTCGCATTTAGCGGTCTATTTAAATTTCATATTCTTTCTTATTAGGTTTACTAATAGCTAGGCAATTTCTAAAAAGTGGTTAATAAATTAATAATAGAAATTTACAAATCCTAAGAATCCTTAAATATCTTATATATTGCTAGGGCTTTTTTAGTTTATAATTACAGCAACTTTCTTAGGGTCTATTTTAATTCTGTTATAGGATATAATTAAGCCTAAGTATATAACTTTGGATGCATAGAACTTGTATTTCTTAATATTATATTATAAGCTTGCGTCTTATAAGCATTTAAGGACTATTTTAATATATTTCTAATATTTAGAAAGCAAGGACAAGTAAATTAAGATATTGTTAATATATACGGTAATAAATATATTAAGGAATTTATAAAGCGTATTATTAATATATTGCTAAAATATGCTAGGACCATTCTTTATGCTAAACGGCATTACTAGGTATCGGAGGTCGGGGTTAGGCTTGGCGTAACCTCGGGTTACGCATAACCCCCTAAGGTCCGCGACATATCGTCCAAATATCACCCCCCCCCCCTTAGGTGGTGGCCCCTACTTTTCAGACGCGTTTTTAAGGCCTAGGTTAGTACTGGGTTAGTATAGAGGTCCTTATTACGCGCCTTCGACCTCATCGTTGCCTTAACAATCCCATTTTCCAACCCTCTGCTGTTCTTGTGCCCGCGCTGGCTCCTGGCTTACGCGGGGCTTCTAATTTTATATAGAAAGGCCTACTATAATTCTAATTCTATAATATAGAGCCCTCTTCTTCTCCTTCTCCATTGATATTTACGCGTTTGGTAGCTTTATTTACCCATACCGCGCTTACGCGTTTGCCCCCTTACCTCTTGCGGATATGGAGTCTCTTAGGAATCTTCTTACCCTATAGTCTACTACGGAAGCCCCCCCAGCCTCCTCCCCCTATAGCCTCCAGAATGAATTTAAGGCCCAAACAGTACGGCTGTAGGATATTTATAAGGCCCAGCGCTTAAAGAATACTATAAGGGCGTATAAGCCAAAGTAGAAAGAGTGGGAGGACTGGTATGCAAGACTAGAAGGCAATACGGACGGCACCCAGGTAACGGAAGATAAGCTTTGCTTATTTTTAGAGTAGTAAGTCATTAATTAAGAATCGCGGGCCGCTGGCTATTAAAAATGGAAGTTAAAACGGAAAGAGATGTGGAAAGATGGTAAGCGGGTAAAGAAGAGGCAGAAGATGAATGCAGAAGGGCCGCCAAGGGGAAAGGCAGCTATAGGGGTAGCCGCAGCCATAGGGGAGGAAGCTATAAAGGAGGAAGAGATATGGGATAAAAAGGCCCTAGACGCCCTATTTAACGAGACCGTCTGATACTTAGTTATAAATAGCTACGTCTCCGCTATTACTGAGCTCTATGTGTGGTAGTTGGAAAGCAAGACCTTACAGCTGCTATGGGGGGCGAAGCTCTTGGCAGTACTAGATAGCGTCTGCCGCGATAAGGACCGGATTTAACGCGTTAACTTTATTAATTAAGGCCTATTTATAATTACTAGCGGCTACAACGTTAAAGGGCTTAAAAAGGCGATTACTTAGTACTGGGAGACGGGCTTTAAGATACTGGGTTTAGTTAAGTCTTACCTTTAAACTGCGGCTAAGCATTTATTAGGTTTGTATATTACGGTCTATACGGAGTATTTATAGCTACCGTTTTCTAACCTGTTTCTTAGGCCATACTACCGTTACCCAGGGTAAGAGTAGATGGGATGTTTAGCTTGCTAACCTTGTCCTTATTAAATTAGAGAATGAAGGGCCCAAACCAGACAAGCTAGCGCTATATATAATTATGTTAATAATATAGGGGAAGCAGAATCAACACGGCAAGGTTAAGTATATGGGCTGTATGCGCAATACTAACCCTATCCTCTGCCCTCTCTCTATAATAGCCTTTTACTTCTTTAACTGCTGGGGTAAGGACGGCGCTAAGAGCTTCCCATCCTTTCGGCAGTTAGAGGACTACTATAACCTATATGTCTTTCCTGGTAGCATTAAAGTACCGCAACGGCCGTTAAGCTATTATACGCAATTTAAATGGAATAAGAAGATGTTCTAGGGGGTAGGAATTTACTTAAAGGAGAAGACCTATAGCGCCTATAAGCAGAGCATCTGGCACGCCGAGCTTAGCGGTGTTAAGGAGACCTAAATTAGATGGGCCGGACGCTAAAATACGGACGCGATAACGGGAGCCTACCTTAGCTATCTACCTTGCGCGTTTATGTGGTCGATCGCCGGCTTCCTAAAGGAAGGAAAGGGCTACTTTCTCCCCTGCGCGTAAGAGGTGCCAGAGGAGGCCCTTTACTTAAAGATATGGCCTAAGACCGATGTCTGGCTAAAACGCATGGAGACCTACCACCCAGAGAAGGCTGATAATGAGGTTATATAGCTTAACCTTGCGGGCTTAGGATTTCTACGCCTCCTCTGCACGCTTAGGGTAATCCTATTACAGGACTTAGTAATCCTACGTAAGCAGTTCCCGCTCTACCCCCTATGGAAGGACTCCCTCTTCGGCTGTGAGGAGTACTAGAGGTTTGCCACATAGGTAGAAAGCTTGCTGGCCAGCGTAGTTACGCCGGACGAGATAATAATGCGGAAATACTGGCCCGCCCATAAGGCCGTAGCTAAGCTAAGACATGAGGCCGCGATCTTAGAGATAAAGGGGGTTCAATTACGCGTACAGACGATCTTAGAACGCCTTAGCGAAATAGAAAGGTTATTAGCATTATTCGCACCTATATAGATCTAGCAAGGGAAGATGGGTATCTGGATAGGGCCTATAGAGTCCGTATATCTGTCTTTAAACGGCCCCGTACCTGTACCTATATCCGTACCTGTACCTGTGCCTGTACCCGCATCCGTTCCTGAACGCGTCAACGGCCAGATTCCGTCTTTGGATAAACCCTCTCCCGTATATCCGACCCCTAGAGAGATACTAAGAGGTCCTTAACTGTCTACTGCCGCAGAGCCTGCTTAGCCGTCTACTATAACGTCTACTATAATGTCTACCATACCCCCGCAGCAGCTGCCGCAAGCTTCTACTATACCCCTGCCGCAGCTGCCGCAAGCTAACGCTTAACCTCTCCCATTTATCCTTAACCTGTAGGCGCCACCAAGGAAATATAAGATGCTTTAGGGCGGTAATTTGGTGTTCCAGCTCTAGGCTGAGTGGACTTTAGGGCTAGCAGGTAGGCCGTCAATTGAAGCTCTTAATTGCTGCTAGGGGGCACGCTGGCGGGTTAACGGCGAGGCTATATTCTATAGCCGTCGCTGTAGGATAATTAAGGATATAAGACGGCGTATAGAAGACGGTACGGCAAGAGACGAGAGACAGGCTATTGACCAGCTAGAATAGCTATGAGGCCGGCGTTCTTTGGATTGGCTTTGTAAGAATATCTAACTACTAGGCGGGGGAGGGAAAGGGAGGGAAAGGCTCCGTATTAAGCAGTATATATATATATATAATACTATTTTACTGTAGGACTACTGCAGTAACTAAGACGCCTTAATGTAGGACTCTACTAGTGACCAAGACGTCTCGATATAGGACTGCACTGTAGTAATCGAGACGCCTTAATGTAGGACTATATACTCTAGTGACCGAGACGTCTTGATATAGGGCTATACCGCAGCGACCGAGACGCCTTAATGTAGGACTATACTCTAGTAACCGAGACGTCTTAATATAGGACTGCACTATAGTAACTAAGACGCCTTAATGTAGGAATAGAGCCTATTTAGGTGTTGTAAATTCAGAGCAATATTACGCGACCGTCCAGAAGTACCGATTTAACACAAATTATATACCTTTTCGCCCAAAATCGCGTGCGAAAGTACTCGGGGGCGGTCGCTGCGCGACCTCGTGCGGGGTTTGGGCGCGTTATTAGCAGGGGTGGCCCTAACCTCATATTAACCCGGGTTGTAACCGCGCCAAATCAGCCCCCCTGATATGTGATAGGTATTTAAAGAGTCCCTATTGTGTATAAAAAGCTATATACTTCTTATCTCCTTTATATATACAAATTTTATTAAAGGCAGCGATTATATTAAGCTTTATAAAGTACTATGCCTTTACTAATTAGTTAAGCGTCTCTTAAATTAAAGAAATTGGATATTAGTTTTAAATTATAATTATGTTTAGAGCTTAATAATTAATACAAAATCTTGAGCCTCCTCCTAGCTTTTTAATAAATAGTATAGGCAAGGCGAATAGAGATTAACTAAAATAAATAAATCCTTTTTCTAAATGCTTGTTAAGGTATTGTCGCATTATAAGCAGTTCTTCTTATAATATACTATATAGTGGACCAAACTTTAGTGTTATACTAGACTTAAGTTCTATCTTAAAATTATGCTTCTCTTAGTGCAGAGCTAGTTAGACTATAAATTATTTCTTAAACTTATTAATTAGGTTATAGTACTCTTTAGGTATAAAAGGTTAAAGATTAGGATACTATTTTAGTTCTAATGCTTTCTTAATATCTTTTATAGTTATAGCAAAGATTTTATAATCTTGTCTTTTTGCTAATAAGATAAAAGGCGCGGCCTATATTATATAAATTTTAAGAGGTTTTAATATAACATCTTTACATTCTTTACTACAATTAGCAGTTATAGATTTGTTATATTAGGTTAAGGTTTATAGTAAGGGTAATTTATATTGTGTTAAGTTTAAATAGTTGTGTACATATTTATAGGGCAAATAGTTTTTTAAGTAATAACTTCAGTAGTATATTATATAAAACTTTAGTGTTTTTTTACCCAGCTAATTAAAGGGTTGTGTTGTTTTAACTATCTATATCTAAATATTATCTTATAGTACTTTAAGGGTATTACAAATAGGGAAATATATTTAAGGTATTTACCTATCCGCAATTTTATAAGAGCGTAATACGTTATTTTGCTATATATTAAGGGTTTGCCATTAAAGCCTTATAGGCCTTAGGGCTTATTAAGGTTCTTTAAATTTAGGTATTAAGTTTTTATATAGTTTGTATTAATAAAGCCTATATTAGTGGCTCTGCTATCTATAAGGATTTATACTTCCTTCCATTTTTTAAGTATTTAAATTTTACTAAGTACATTAAGGGAATTGTGTTGTATATTAGTGCTAAAAGAGCCTAGACACTTATACTCTTCTACTTTTTATCCTAAGGCGCAACTTGGCCTTAGAATAATTCGTTTTCTAAGTTAACTAAAGGTGAGATACTTTATAGCGTCTAGGTATAATTTATAGATTAGGTATAACTTAAGGAGCGGGAGGAACTATAGCGGACCTTTTTAAAAGGGTAAGTTTGGCAGTACTTTTAAATATATCCTTTTTTACCACATCTAAAGCATTCTCTATTTATGGCTTAAGTTCTTTATTTATTGGTTCCTAAAGGTATATAGGATTAAGCAGCATTAAGGTCCATAGGGTTATACATAAGGCTTTTAGGTTTTAGAGACGGATCGCGTTTTAGGGTATATACCGGTTTTATAGTGTTTTAAATATAAGGTGTAGTTAACTTTAGAGAATAAGTCTGTTTGTTTTATTAAAGGTCCTTATTAATTTATTAACATATTATAGCAAATTTGGATAGGTTTTTTGGTAGTTCCCTACCTACTAACTAGGCTCTAATTTTATCCAAAATAGCTTATTAAAGGGCAGCAACTCTAGCGGCTTTATTCTAATCCAGTTCGCTAATAAGGCCTAAAAATTCTGAAAAGAAGCTGGTAAAATCTCGGTTCTGTTATTATAGGTTTTTAAGTTTAGTAACAGCTGTGTATTTATAGCTGGCGTTATTATATATTTATTCTAGCAGAGAGATAAAGGGTTTAAAATTAATAAAAGTGCTATTATAGAAGAATGGGTCTATAGTTCGTGTAGCATCCTTACTTAAATAAGATATTCCATAGCTAACCTTGCTAGCCTTAGTAGGGTATTAATTATAGTTTATTAAGAGTTTAAGACAGAGCTTGGTTATAAAGGGATATAGGTTATTTTGGTTTTTATTAAATATTAGAGGATTAGGGAGCTTTTTAGATTTTATAGTAGGTACTAGGTTTGCTATAGGTATAGATTAAGCTACTATTACTAGTTTAGTGTTCGTATTTAACGTATTAGGTTTAGGTACCATTATTTTAATCTTATTTATAGGTGTTACTATTAGGGTCTATAATATAAATGCCTTAATATTACGGAGTTCTTTATGGAGTGCTTCCATTAATTACTAGTGCTAGGCTTCTAGTGCAGCCCACTACTAAGCTAAGGCATCTATAGAGGCCTATTATATTATGGTTAACTGTTCCCTAACTAGGGTTATAATACTTATAGTTATTAAAAGGGATTTAGGTTCGTTTGTTATCTTAATAGTAGTTGTTTTAACATAATATAATATAAGGGCGCGAAGAGGCTTTAGGGAAGATTTAAAGGAATAAATATAAATTCTATCTAATCTGAGGGTATATAGCTCTTGCAGAGTATAAGACGTTATATAAAGAAGAGAAAGGAATATAGGAAATGTATAACTAAATATTTAGGGTCTTGGCAGTAGACGCGTGGGCATAAGCCTACGCGGATTTTAACAGGTTTTAACCAAATTCTATTACGTCAGTAGAATTTAGTGGAATTTAATTGAGTTAGTGAAATTTAGCGGAATTTAATTAAAGCGTTGGAATTTATCTGTTAAGTGTTTTACTAAAACATTCCTATTATAACTAGGCTAGTCCCATTACATAACCCAATTAATCCTTAAATTGTACTCTTATAACTAAGGCATTCCTAATATTACCTTATCCTTTTCTAATAGTAGGATATTAAAAGACATCTTAACTAGTCTTCCTTTAATGGTTAACTAAATTGGTCCTATTTTAAGATTAATAATGCCTTCTCTATAGGCTATTAGATCTCCTAAAATTATTATTAATAGGTATAGATATTCTTTCTATCTATATAGTAACCCCATCCTTTTAACTGCTGCTAATAACATATAGTTTCTTATTACTCTGCTATTTACTAATACTTTAAACTTCTAACCTTGCTAACTAACTTATAAATTTAGGTGTTATCCTATAATTCCTTTAAGGGTCTAAGGCTTTACTACTAGTTCCCTCTAGTCCTATAGGCCTCCGCTTTTCCTAACTATTAACTATCTAACCTTAACTATACTTAGTCCCTCTATGGCCAATACTTAGTTTATTTCTTTTCCTCTATATTCTATAAATAAGTATTCTCTATGCATTCCCACCACTATTATTTATCTAGGTATTCTTCCATAAGGAACCTTTTTAGTTAAAGTATTAAGTTACCTAACTCCTAAACTTCTACCAGATGCCAACTATGTATATACTAGGCGTCTCTATATTACTTTTTATCTATTATTTAATATATTCTTATTAGATACTTATAATATTTATCCTTAGGTGTCCTACGCATACTATATATATTATCTATATATATAATCCATGCCAATGTATAATACGCTAGGTACTTTAGGTCAACTCTTAGTTTATCTTTGTCCTTAAGTTTAAACCTCTCCTATATCGGCCTAAACATTACTATATTATTTGCTGGTACTAATATCTGCATTATCTCTCTTTAGTCTACAGTTTATTCCTCTAGGTTCTTTAATATTATAACTAATACCCCTTTAATATAGCTTATCTGCTTCTTAGATATTGTTTAATCTAGTATAACTTTCTTGTCTAGCCATATACAAAAATCTTTCTACTTATTATTTCCTCTTTGCTTATACCACTTTTAGTATAGTTTAATAAGTATATATAATCTGTTTATAAGGAAGTATCTCTTTATTGCTGCATTATTGTAACCCTTAGTATATCGTTTTATAAATCTAGTTAGAATCCCTAAATCCTTTTCTTGCTCTAGTTTATCTAACTACTTAGCTCTTAGCATTCCTATCCTTAGCCTATTTATAACTTTTCATATAGGTGCTCTGTCCCTTATATATCCTAGCATAGCTAATATCTAGTCTAGCTTTTATTCTTGCTATATAATAATTTGTTGCCTAAACTTATCTATACTTTCTTTTAGTTTTCTTCCCCTAAAAGGATCCTTAAAGTTATCTTACTTCTTAATTACTGTATTAACTTTTTAACCTTTAGGCTAAACACTATACTTACCTAGGATTACTATGGACCTTATTTATTCTTTAAAATCTTAGCTCCTTAGAAATCGTCATCTTAAGCTTATTTATTTGTCTTTAAACTAAGCTGCTACCCTTTCCCATTAGTTATTATCCATTATAGGTTTTTAGGTGTATCTTATCTTACTTTAAGAATCTTAACTGTCTCTTATCTCGTCTTAAGAGTCTTAAGTTTTTTATTACGGACGCTTTAAGTACAATGTTACGACTACTTGGGGAAGAGTCGTAGGAAGCTAGTTGGTTAATATAGGCACGATCTAGGATGGATTTAGTGGAACTATATAACAAGGAATAGTAAGCGAGTCACATAATGTTATACGCAGTATATGGAGTATACGCAGTGTATGTCTATGTATAATACGTATAACACATACCTCACGTATAAGAGAGGATTTCTTAGGAGTATAGTTATGTATTTAAAGGACCTTAGTCCCTACCGTAGATAGTTCTCTCCTTATAGTAAATCTTAGAATACAATTGGAGTTAATCTATTAGGCAACCACTTCACTAGTTATTATTATATTGTTGTTTTGTTCTTACCTATATACCTAGCCTAATAATAGGACCCACCGTAGTTCCTGCTATAAGGTTCCGTTATACATTTACTACTAAGGTTATGGTATTAAACAAGATCGAATAATATGCCACCTAAAGCACTAGTTGTAATGACGTTGGCAATAGCCACAACCTTAGGGCCAGGTGATACCAGTATAGACAATAGGGATTCTTAAGTAGTTACGCGAGGTTAGTTATAGAAAATAGTTAATCACTTATAAGACAATAATAGGATACTTAAAGAACGCATTAATGGAATTGGAGTAGTAAAGATTAAGCTACCTTTAATTAAATGATTTTTAGGAGAGAAGTTAAAGCTTAAAGGATTTCTTACATAGATGCACTTTAAGGTAGTACAGGAAGGAGCGAAGTTAGCAATATTATTAGATTAAGTAGCCTATATAGGATTGTTCCTAATAGGGAGGGCACTTAAGTGGTTTAAGCTATATCTTATAGAAATATAGGCTAATAGTATAACAACTACTAACTAGGACGTATAGTATATATTTACTAGTTAGAATAGGTTTGTAGAATAACTAACGCAGATATTTGGAGACCTAGAGGCCATAACCACAGCGGAATAAAAGCTTTAGAACTTAGTATAATGCACTTTAGCAATTAAGTATACAATATAGTTTTAAACACTAGCTATATAGGTTAAGTGGAATAATAGGGCGCTTATAGCATAGTATAAATAGGGACTTAAGGCTAAAGTCCAGTGTAACGGAACCTTGTAGCTTAAACTACGGTAGGTTCTGTTATTGGGCTGGGTATATAGGTATAAATAAAACAACAATATAATAATAACTAGTGGAGTAGTTGCCTAATAGATTAACTCTAATTGTATTCTAAGATTTACTATAAGGAGAGAACTATCTATGGTAGGGACTAAGGTCCTTTAAATACACAACTATACTCCTAAGAAACCCTCTCTTGTATATAAGGTGCGTGCTATTTATATTAAACGTAACGTCCCTTCTGTTTAATACAGTTAACACGTTTAATACTATATAACCTTAGTTACTATTCCTCGTTATATAGTTCCACTAGATCTATCCTAGACTATACCTATATTAACTAACTAGCTTCCGCCGACTCTTCTCCAAGTAGTTATAACATTGTACTTAAAGCATCTATAATACCATCTCCCTCCTCTTTATCTTTGTCCTTAAAGATTCCTAACATCTCCAAGTTGTCTACTAGAGGTATAATGTCCGTTTAATTAGTCTGGTTAATATTCTTACTTATTATACCTAAAGCTTCTTCTTCTCTTTCCTGGGTTAAGTGTTGCCTTTATACGGTCTCCTCCATACTATCGCTTAATAAAGTAATGGCGATTCCTTGCTTAAGGTACGCGAAAGAGGGGTTAGTCTATATTGTGTTAGCAAGTCCTTTATCTTAACAACCTTCCTCTTGCTTGGAGTGCACTAAAGTAAACGTTTAATCGTCCTATGACGTTCGCTCTATCTTTAACGCTAAATATGCGCGTCCTATAACTCTTAACAGTCTTTAAGTTCCTTAAGTAACTTATTATAGGGTCTCGTGTCTAATCTACCACTATAAAGCTTAACGGTAAGCTGGCCTCCGCGCTACTTAAGGTTTAACGTACCTTAGAAGAGTCCGCACACGTCCTTAAAGCTTAACGTTTAGCTTACGCTCGTTTTTAACATCTTAAGCGTGTCCATAAGAAGGTCCATTCTAAGGAGTGGAAACTTGTTTAATAGGGTTTGTTTAAGCTAGGTAATAAAAAAACTGGCTCTTCTCCTATAAGGGAAACAACTCTAAGTAGCTTAGCAATTGCTTCTCTTAGGTCCCCCTTAGGTGACTTATTTTTTGGCAATCCTTTTTTATTAATATTGCCTAACCTACTTTCTTCTAATACTCCTATACCTTTCCTATAGCGTTCCTTAAGTTGCTTAGTGGTTTCTAGGTAGTCTTACTATAGCCTATCTACCTTACTTTATACTATATTTTATTATCTACATCCTTATAACTAATGATCTTTAAAACTTACTATTTATCTTCCTCTTGTCCTCTATATATGTCTGCCTTATAGACTAGTGGCTTAACATTCCCGTATACTAGCTCTAGCATTGCGATATGCTATATAGGGTATATTTTTATTTTAGCTGGTAGGTTTAACTTATATATAACTAATAAAATTCTTTGCTTAACTTTAAAAGGTCCTAGTCTAATATAGTCCAACTTCTTACTTAGTCATCAACTCTTAAAATTTTTGTATAGTAGCCATACTTTATCCCCCTCCTTAAGATCTGGTCCCTTAGATCTCTTAGTATTATAGTACCTTTTTATTCGTTCTTATACTAGTTTAGCTGTTTCTTTAAGGTCTGTATAAAGATTTATTAACATCTCTATTCTTTACTTAGCTGTGCTACTCGTCTTTTTTGCTTAATATAGCGATAACGACGTTCTTAGCTTATACCTATAGTTTGCCTTAAATAGTAATATCCCTATTCCTTCTTATAGTATTATATTATATGTAAACTGTGTAACTGGTAACAATAATACCCAATTATTCTATGCATAATTAATATAATGTTTTAGATACTATTCCAGTATCTAGTTTAGTCTTTCCGTTTATCTATCCATCTGCGGATAATATGCTATAGACGTTACTATATAAACTCCCTATTCTACTAGAAATACTTCCTAAAATACTACTATAAACCTTAGATCTCTATCTAATATAATCTTGTCTAGTGCTCTATATCTTATAAATACTTCTTTTATATAGATTCTAGCGATATCCTCTACTGATATCTTTTTAGTGCATACTATAAAGTATCCCTACTTTGTTAGCTTATCCACTATTACTAAAATTACGTTATAATCTTATCCTGTGATAGGATCTCTTAACTTTAGTAACTTAATAATAAAGTCCTATAATATAACCTCCTATGGTCTTCCTGGTGTCTTAACAGGTTATAGCCCTTTATACAGCTTATGCCTTGTTAGTTTATTTCTTTAGCAATCTAGATATTTCTTTATAACTTATCTTACTAGTCCCTAGATTCCTTAAATAACGTACTCCTCTTAAAGCCTTAACACTAAGCCTATAGCTCCATTATATCCTTATATTATTCCCTTATAGAATTCCTTAATAAATTCTTCTGTGATAGACCTAGGTATATATATTACCTCTCTATTTTTGTATTACTCTGAGTCCAGATCCTCTGCCTATACTTTTTAGATCTTCTATATTTAATCACTCTCTAGTAATTTATAGATCTAACTTTCCTTAGTTGTTGCGATTTTTGGATAATTATACCTAATTAATCCGTCTTAATCCCTTTGTAATAAAGCTCCTAATAGCTTTTTACTACTTTATAGTTTAACCTTTCTACTTAGAGCGTCTGCTTGTGTATTATCTATACCCTTAGTATACTAAATTTCGAAGTGGTATTCTATAAGCATTTCCGCCCATCTAACTTATCTTTAGTTGAGTTCCTTTATTGTTAGGAATCCTATAAGGTTCTTATAGTCCGTTTTAACCATAAATGGTTTCTCTATACCTTGTAAAAATGCTCTCTATTCTTTAAGTGCTGTAACTATACCTAACAACTCCTTATTATAGATGTTATAGTTTAACTCTAGTGGTGTTATCTTCCGACTATAGTATACTACTGAGTGCTATCTATTTTAATATTTCTATAGGAAGCACGCCCCTAGTGTAAAGTCTAATATATCTATTTTTATAACTATCTCTAAACCTAGTTAATAGATCTTAAGGACTGGCTTTTAGGTAAACAACTCTTTAACTCTTTTAAATAGTTCTTATTGCTTCTTTCCCTATACCTATAGTTTTTCCTTCTTCGTTAACCGCGTAAATAGCTTAATGTCCTATAACCATTATGCTATAAACCTTTTACAGTAATTACAAAACCCTAAAAACAATCTTAACTGCGTAATATTCTTTGGTTCCTACTAGTTTACTATAGCCTTAATTTTTTTTAGATCTATACTAAGTTAGCCTAGTTTAATAATAAATCTAACAAAATTAGTCTTTTAGGTGAAGAACTTGTATTTCTTAATTACTACTAGTATCTATTCTTCTTATAGTCTCCTTAAGACCCACTTAATATATTCCCTATACTCTTCCTTACTTTCTAAGTAGATAATAATATTATTAAGGTATACTATAATAAATTTATCTAGGTGTTCTTCTAATACACTATTAATTCGCTTCTAGAATATTACTAGTATATTTATAAGCCCAAACTGCATAACTAACGGTTTATATAGTCCTTCTTTTGACCTAAAGGCTGCTTTCTACTTGTTGCCTTTCTTAATTTTAATCTAGTGGTACGCCTACCTTAGATCTATCTTTATAAAGATCTTTACGTTGCCTATCCTATCTTAGATTTCGCTAATTAAGGGTAAAGGATATCTATCCTTCCTAGTAATGCTGTTTAACTGTCTATAGTTTACATATATTCTAAGTTTTCCGTTTTTCTTTAGGATAAATAGGACTGGATATTTTACCAATAACTATAACGGTCTAATATATCCCTTTTATAAGTTCTCCTAAATAAACTCCTTAAGCGCTACTAACTCTATTTTAGTAAGCTTATAGATTAGAAAGAACTTTAGACTTATTTTCTTTTTTAATTCTATCTTGTGGTCCTAGGCTGTATGCTTTAATAGCTTTTTACTTTCTAGTAACTATAACTTTTTACTATACTTATGGTATCTTTTTAGTATATAACTTAAGCCTTGCTTAGTTTTTTTATATATCGCTCTAACCTAGTACTATACTAACTTAGTTTACTGTCGCACTTTACGCCATTATATATCCTTAATATTAACTTAACCTATAACCTAATTAACCTTTAGATTATACTCCTATAACTAAGGCATTCCTAGTATCACCTTATTCTGTCCTAACGGTAAGATATTAAAAGACATTCTAACTGGTCTCCCTTTAATAGTTATCTAAATAGGTCCTATTTTAAGATTAATAATACCTCCTTTATAGGCTATCTAATCTCCTAAAATTGTTATAAGTGGATATAGGTGTTTCTTCTATCTATATAATAACCCTATCCTTTCTACTGTCTTTAGTAATATATGGTTCCTAATTACTCTACTATCTACTAATACTTTAAACTGCTAATCTTGCTACTTAGCTCTTAAATTTAGGTATTGCCCTTAAATTCCTTTAAGGGTCTAAGGCTCTAATACTAATTCCCTCTAGTTTTATACACCTCCCCTTTTCCTAACTATTAGCTGCTTAATTCTGTTTATACTTAGTCTAACTTTAGCCAATACTTAGTTTGTTTCTTTTCCTCTATATACTATAGACAAGTGTTCTCTAGGCACTCCCACTACTATTATCCATTTAGGCATTTTTCCGTAAGGAACCTTTCTGGTTAAAGTATTAAGTCCCCTTAGCCTTATACTTCTACTAGGTGCTAACTATATATATACTTAGTATTCCTAAACTACTTTTCCTCTAGTGCCTAATATATCCTTACTAGGTACTTCTGGTTCTTATCTTTAGATACTCTATATATATTATATATATCATCCATACAAGCTATCTATAATAGTATATAATACGCTGCGTGTTTTAGGTTAACTCTTAGTTTATCTTTATCCTTAAGTTTAAATCTATACCTAATTAACCTAACCACTGGTATCTCTGCTGCGGGTACTAAAACTTATTATTTACTTCTCTAGTCCCTAGACCTCTCTTCTAGGTTTCTTAACATTATAATTAATACTCCTTTAATATAACTTATATGTTTTTCCGTAATAGGTTAGTTTTAGATAACTTTTTTATCTAGCTATATATAAAAATCCTCCTATTTGTTATTATGTTGTTGCCTATACCACTTTCTATACAGCTGGTTTAGTATATATGGTCTATCTATTAGAAAGTACCTTGTTATTACTACATTGTAATATCCTTTAGTATATCTTTCTTTAAACCTAGTTAGAATATTTAGATCCTCTTTTTATTCTAGTTTATCTAACCACTTTACCCTAGGTGTCCCTACACTTAGCCTATTAGTAACTCTTTATATAGGTGCTCTGTCCCTTATATAACCTAGTATAGCTAATCTCTTATCTAGCTTCTGCTCTTGCTATATAATAATTCTTGTCTTAAACTTATCTATAGTTTCTTATTTTCTGCGTCTTATAGCTAGATCTTTATAGTCGTCTTGCTTTTTAATCCTAGTATTAACTATTTAATCTTTAGGCTAAATACTGCGTTTACCTAGAATTGCTAATGTTCTTACTTGTTCTCTAAACTTGTAGTTCTTAAACTTACGTCCTATACTTATTTATTTATTATTAAACTAAGTTACTACCCTTTCCCATTAGTTTTTATCCGTTGTGGGTTCTTAGGTGTGTTTTATTTTACTTTAAGAATTTTAAGCTTCTCTTATCTCTTCTTAAGAATCTTAAGCCTGTGGCCTTTTGCCTTTACTAAGTAATAAGCTAGCACTAGCAGTTATCTACTTACTTAGTTTCTTCTAAACGTTACTCCTATTGTCTTATAAAGCGATGGAAATTATATCTAATGGTGTTATAACATCCGTTACTAAACCTTGTTTGGTGATGGTCTTAGTCTCTACTTCTATTATATTATTAAGGTTTAAGTGCTCCCAGTTAGCCTCCTTTTTATCCTTATTATTAGTAATTAATAAGTACTCTAACTCTATTGTTATTACTGCTAATCTTTATCCGTATATTACTATAACATCCTAATCTAGCTTATAGAGTTAATTTTATTCTTTATCTAACTCTCTGGTTCCTTTAAGTCCTCTTAACTCTAGCTCTTATAGCCAATAGCTTACGCCATACTTAGCGTCCTTATAAATTCGGCATGCGTTATTATAACAATACGCAAAACTGTTAATTAAACACTCTTTTATTCCTTACAGTGCACTATTATCCCTTTATACGTATGTGCCATCTACTGGTCTGGTTCCCTTTACTATATAGTTACTCTAACTACCTCTATAGTCTCTAGCAAAATGACCCTATTTTCCACAATTTATATAAGCTCTATCTTTAAACCATTTTTCTTGCTATAGAGTCCGCCTAAATATCTTCTGCTACTAAGATCCCTGGTTTAGCCTCTACTCCTAGGTCCTTTAATTACTTAATCTTTAACCTCTGGGTTTCTATAGTTTTTTTTCCCACCTTTAGGTTTCTTTAGTACCGCTTAGGTCTATTAGCTCTGCGCTATTCTATGGTTTTTAACTCTATATCTGTCGCTGCGTACTCTACGCCTTATATAACTATAGAACTCTGTCTTGCCCTCTTTTAGCTTATTCCCTTTAGTAGATTTTATTATTGATCTTTATTAACTAATCTATTAACTCTCTTAGAGTATCCGCATCTTCTATTAGGATAATTGCGTCTTAGACTTTAGCCTTAAGTCCCTGTTTATACTGTGCTATAAGCGCCTTATTATTCCACTTAACCTATATAGCTAGTGTTTAAAACTATGTTGTATACTCAATTGCTAAAGTGCGTTATACTAAGTTCTAAAGCTTTTATTTCGCTATGGTTATAGCTTCCAGGTTTCTAAATATCTATATTAGTTACTTTATAAACCCGTTCTAACTAGCAAATATATATCGTACATCTTGGTTAGTAGTTGTTATGCCATTAGCCTGTATTTCCGTAAGATACGGCTTAAACCACTTAAGTGCCCTCCCTATTAGGAACAACCCTATATAGGCTACTTGATCTAATAATGTTGCTAACTTCGCTCCTTTCTATACTACCTTAAAGTGTATCTGCGTAAGAAATCCTTTGAGCTTCGACTTCTCTCCTAAGAATCGTTTAATTAAAGGTAACTTAATCTTTGCTGCTCTAATTCCATTAATGCGTTCTTTAAGTATCCTATTATTATCTTATAAGTGATTAACTATTTCCTATAACTAATTTTACGTAACTACTTGAGAATCCCCCTTGTCCATACTGGTATTACCTAGCCTTAAGGTTGTAGCTACCGTCAACGCCGTTGTGACTGGTGCTGCTCTTGGTGGTATATTGTTTAATTTTGTTCCAATACCGTAACCTTAATAGTGAATGTGTAACGGAACCTTGTAGCTTAGACTATAGTGGGTTCTGTTATTAGGCTGGGTATATAGGTATAAATAAAATAACAATATAATAACAACTGGTGGAGTGGTTGCCTAATAGATTAACTCCAATTATATTCTAAGATTCACTATAAGGAGAGAACTATCTATAGTAGGGACTAAGGTCCTTTAAATACATAACTATACTCCTAAGAAACCCTCTCTTGTACGTAAGGTGCGTGCTGTCTGTATTAAATATAACGTCCCTTCCGTTTAATATAGTTAACACGTTCAATACCACGTGACCTTGGTTACCATTCCTTATTATATAGTTTCACCGGATCTATTCTGGACTATACCTATATTAACTAACTAGCTTCCGCCGACTCTTCTCTAAGTAGTCGTAACATCGTATTTAAAGTGTCCGTAATATCCAGGACGTAATTATCCTAATAGAAGATGCGGATACTCTAAGGGAGTTAATAGATTAGTTAATAAAGATTAATAATAGAATCTATTAAAGGGAACAAGCTAAGAGAGGGCAAGACAGAGTTCTATAGTTATATAAGGCGTAGAGTACGCAACGATAGATATAGAGTTAAAAACTATAGAATGGCGTAGAGCTAATGGACCTAAGCAGTACTAAAGAAACCTAAAGATAGAAAAAGAAACTATAGAAACCTAAAGGTTAAGGATTAAGTAATTAAAGGACCTAGAAGTAGAGGCTAAACTAAGGATCTTAGCAGTAGAAGACGTTTAGGCGGACTCTATAGTAAGAAAAATGGTTTAAAGATAGGGCTTGTATAAATTGCGGAAAATAAGGTTATTTTGCTAGAGACTATAGAGGTGGTTAGAGTAACTATATAGTAAAGGGAACTAGGCCAGTATACGGCATATACATATAGAGGGATAATGGTGCACTATAAGGAATAAAAGAGTGTTTAATTAATAGTTTTGCGTATTGTTATAACAACGCATACCGAATTTATAAAGACGTTAAGTATGGCGTAAGCTATTGGCTATAGGAGCCATTGTTATCTAAGTTTAAAGGAACTAACAAACCAGCTTATAAATTGGATATTAAAGACGATAAATTTAATATAGGCGAAGTATTTACCGATAATAAGGCAATAAAGGCAGCTTACTAGGAGTATGCAAACCTTAAAGAAGTTAAAATAGAAGTAGAGACTAAGACTATTATAGAATAAGGTTTAGTAACAAGTATTACAATACTATTAGATACGATTTCTATTGCTTTATAAAATGATAGGAGTAACGTTTAGAAGAAACTAAGTAAGTAGACAACTATTAGTGCTAGCTTATTACTTAATAAAGGCAAAAGGCTATAGGCTTAAGATTCTTAAGCAGAGATAAAAAAAGCTTAAGATTTTAAAAACGAGATAAGATATACCTAAGGACCCATAACAGATAAAAACTGATAGGAAAGGGTAGTAACTTAGTTTAGTAATAAACAAATAAATATAGGACGCAAGTTTAAGAACTACAAGTTTAGGGAATAAATAAGAATATTAGTAATCCTAGGTAAACGCAGTATTTAGCCTAAAGATTAAATAGTTAATACTAGGATTAAAAAGTAAGATAACTATAAAGATCTGGCTATAAGATGCAGAAAATAAGAAACTATAGATAGGTTTAGAACAAGAATTATTATATAGTAAGAGTAAAAGCTAGACAAAAGGTTAGCTATGCTAGGTTATATAAGGGACAAAGTACCTATGCAAAGAGTTATTAATAGGCCAAGTATAGGGACACCTAGGGTAAAGTAGTTAGATAAACTGGAATAAGAAAAGGATCTAGATATTCCAACCAGATTTAAAGAAAGATATACTAAAGGATGTTACAATGCAGCGATAATAAAGTACTTTTTAACGGATAGACTATATATACTAAACCAGTTATATGGGAAGTGGTATAGGTAACAACACAGTGATAAATAGAAAGACTTTTATATGTGGCTAGATAAAAAAGTTATCTAAGACTAACCTATTATGGAAAAATATATAAGTTACATTAAAGGAGTATTAATTATAACATTAAGGAACCTAAAAGAAGGATTTAGGGACTAGAGAAGTAAGTAATAAATCTTAATACCCACAGCAGAGATACTAGTGGTTAGGTTAATTAGGTATAGGTTTAAACTTAAGAATAAAGATAAACTAAGAGTTAACCTAAAATATGCAGCGTATTATACACTATTATGGATAGCTTATATAGATAATATATGCAATATATATAGAGCACCTAAAGACAAGAACCGAAAGTACCTAGTAAGAATATATTAGGTACCAGAGGAAAAGCGGTTTAGAAATGCTAAGTATATATATAGTTGGCACCTAGTAGAAGTATAAGGTTAAGGGGACTTAATACTTTAACTAGGAAGATTCCTTACGGAAGAATACCTAGATAGATAATAGTGGTAGAAGTACCTAGAGAACACTTATTTATAGCATATAGAGAAAAAGAAATAAACTAAGTATTAGCCTAAGATGGACTAAGTATAAGTAGGATTAAGCAGCTAATAGTTAGGAAAAGGGGAGGCGTATAGAACTAGAGGGAACCAGTATTAGAGCCTTAGACCCTTAAAGGAATTTAAGGATAATACCTAAATTTATAAGCTAAGTGGCAAGATTAGCAGTTTAAAGTGTTGGTAGATAGTGGAGTAACTAGGAACTATATATTACTAAAGGTAGTAAAAAGGATAGGGTTACTATATAGACAAAAGGAATACCTATATCTACTTATAACAATTTTAGGAGATTAGATAGCCTATAAAGGAGGCATTATTAATTTTAAAATAGGACCTATTTAGATAACTATTAAAGGGAGACTAGTTAGAATGTCTTTTAATATCCTACTATTAGGATAGGACGAGGCAATACTAGAAATGCCTTAGTTATAGGAGTATAATCTAAAGATTAATTGGGTTATAGGTTAGGTTAATATTAAGGATATATAATAGTGCAAAGTGCGATAGTAAACTAAGTTGGTATAGTACTAAGTTGGAGCGATATATAAAGAGACTAAGTAAGGCTTAAGTTATATACCAAAGAAATACCATAAGTATGGTAAAAAGTTATAGTTACTAGAAAGTAAAAAGCTGTTAGAGTATATAGCTTAGGACTACAAGATAGAATTAGAAAAGGGAATAAGTCTAAAGTTTTTTTTAATCTATAAGCTTACTAAAACATAGTTAGTAGCGCTTAAGGAGTTTATCTAGGAGAACTTACGCAAGGGATATATTAGACTATTATAGTTATTAGTAGGATATCTAGTACTATTTATCCTAAAGAAAAACGGAAAACTTAGGATGTGTATAGACTATAGACAGTTAAACGGCATTACTAGGAAGAATAGGTATTCTTTACCCTTAATTAGCGAAATCTAAGACAGGATAGGCAACGTAAAGATCTTTATAAAGTTAGATTTAAGGTGGGCATACCATTAGATTAGGATTAAAGAAGGCAATAAATAAAAGGCAGCCTTTAGGTCAAAGGAAGGACTATATAAGCCATTAGTTATACAATTTAGACTTATAAACGTACTAGCAATGTTCTAGAAGCGAATTAATAGTGTATTAGGAGAACACCTAGATAAATTTATTATAGCATATCTTAATGACATTATTATCTACTTAGAGAGTAAGGAAGAGCACGGAGAACACATTAAATAGGTTTTAAAGAGACTATAAGAAGAACAGATGCTAGTAGTAATTAAAAAATACAAGTTCTTTACCAGGAAGACCGATTTTGTTAGATTTATTATTAAACTAGGCTAATTTAGTATAGATCTAAAAAAGATCGAGGCTATAGTAAATTGGCAAGAACTAGAGAATGTTATATAGTTAAGATTGTTTTTAGGGTTTTGCAATTACTATAGAAGGTTTATAGTATAATAGTTAAAGGATATTAAGCCACTTATACGGTTAATAAAGAAAGAAGAACTATAGGCATAGGGAAAGGAGTAATAAGAACTGTTTAAAAAAGTTAAAGAGTTGTTTACCTAAGAGCTAGTTCTTAAGATCTATTAACTAGGTTTAAAGATAGTTATAGAAACAGATATATTAGACTTTATACTAGGGGTATACTTTATACAGAAATATTAAGATAGATAGCACCTAGTGGTATACTATAGTTAAAATATAATACCACTAGAGTTAAACTATAACATCTACAATAAGGAGTTGTTAGGTATAGTTACAGCACTTAAGAAATAGAGAGCATTCTTATAAGGCATAGAGAAACTATTTGTGGTTAAGACAGACTATAAGAACCTTATAGGATTCCTAATAATAAAGGAACTTAATTAAAGACAGGTTAGATAGGCGGAAATGCTTATAGAATACCATTTTAAAATTCAGTATACTAAAGGTATAGATAATGTACGAGCAGATACTCTAAGTAAAAAGGCTGAACTATAAAGTAATAAAAAGCTATTAGGAGCTTTATTACGAAAGGATTAAAATAGATTAATTAGGTACAATTATCTAAAGATTATAGCAACTAAAGAAAGTTAGATCTATAAATTACTAAAAAGTAATTAGATATAAAAAATTTAAGAAGTATAGGCAAAGGATCTAGACTTAGAGTAATATAAAAACAAAGAAGTAATATATATACTTAAGTCTATTGTAGAAGAATTTGTTAAGGAATTTTATAAGGGAATAACATAAGGATATAACGGAGCTATAGGCTTAGTGTTAAGACTTTAAGAGGAGTATATTATTTAAGGAATCTGGGGACTAGTATAATAAGTTATAAAGGAATATCTAGATTGCTAAAGGAATAAACTAATAAGGTATAAGCCGTATAGAGGGCTATAACCTGTTAAGACACTAGAAAGACCATAGGAGGTTATATTATAGGACTTTATTATTAAGTTACTAAAGTTAAGAGATCCTATTATAGGATAAGATCATAACGTGATTTTAGTAATAGTGGATAAGCTAACAAAGTAGGGATACTTTATAGTATGCACTAAAGAGATATTAGTAGAAGATGTCGCTAAAATCTATATAAAGGAAGTATTTATAAAACACGGAGCACTAAATAAGGTTATATTAGATAGAGATCCAAGATTTATAGCAGCATTTTAGGAAGTGTTTCTGGCAGAATAGGGAGTTCGCGTAGTAATATCTATAGTATATTATCCGCAGATGGATGGATAAATAGAAAGACTAAACTAGACACTAAAACAGTATCTAAGGCATTATATTAACCACGTATAGAATAATTGGGTATTATTATTACCAGTTATATAGTTTATATACAATGTAACACCATAAGAAGGAATGGGGACATTACCATTTAAGGCAAATTATGGGTATAAACTAAGAACATTGTTATTACCACGTTAAGCAAAAAAGATAAGTAGCACAGCTAAGTAAAGAATGGAGATGTTAATGAATCTTTATATAGACCTTAAAGAAATAGCTAAACTAGTATAAGAATAAATAAAAAGGTACTATAATACTAAGAGATCTAAGGGACCAGATCTTAAGGAGGGAGATAAAGTGTGGCTACTATATAAAAATTTCAAGAGTCGATAACTAAGTAAAAAGTTGGACTATGTTAGACTAGGACCTTTTAAAATCAAGTAAAGAATTTTATTAGTTATATATAAGTTAAACCTACTAGCTAAAATGAAGATCTACCCTATATAATATATTGCAATACTAGAGCCAGTATATAGGAATATTAAGCCACTAGTCTATAAGGTAGACATATATAGAGGACAAGAGGAAGACAAATAGTAAGTTTTAAAGATTATTAGTTATAAGGATGTAGATAACGAAATATAGTATAAAGTAAAGTAGATAGGCTATAGTAAGACTACTTAGAAACCACTAAGCAACTTAAAGAACGCTATAGGAAAGGTAAAGAAGTATTAAAAGAGAGTAGGTTAGGGAGTGTTAAAAAAGGATTACTAAAGAATAAGTCACCTAAGGGGACCTAAAAGGAGTAATTACTAAGCTACTTGAAGTTGTTTCCCTTATAGGAGGAGAGCTAGTTCTTTTATTACCTAGCTTATTAAGACCCTATTAAACCAGTTTCTACTTCTTAAAACGAACCTTCTTGCGAACCTTCTTAAGATGGGTTAACCGAGCAAATGCAACCTACTAAGACTTAAAGGAGCGACGTTAAGCCTTAAGGGCCTAAGCGGTCTCTTTAGCAGAACGGTAGAGTTTGGCGCGCGCGGCGGCCAACTTGGACTTAAGCTTTACAGCGGTAGATTAAATATAAGACCCTATAATAAGTTACTTAGGGAACTTAAAGACTATTAAGAGTTATAGGATGTATATACTTAGCGTTAAAAACAAAGCAAACATTATAGGATAATTAAATATTTGCTTTAGTGCACTCTAAGTAAAACAAGGGTTGTTAGGACAAGGGACTTGCTATTATAATACACACTAACCTTACTTTCGCATAATAAGAATATGGAGACGACATTATCTTACTAAGCGATAGTATAGCAGCCACGGTGCGAGCACAACGTTACGCTTGTAAAGAAGAAGAAACTTTAGGTATAATAAGTAAGGATATTAACCAGACTAATTAAACAGACATTACACCTCTAGTGGATAACTTGGAGATGTTAGGAATCTTTAAGGATAAAGATAAAGAGGAGGGAGATAGTATTATAAACGCTTTAAGTATAATATTATAACTACTTAGGGAAGAGCTGTAGGAAGCTAGTTAGTTAATATAAGTATAATCTAGAATGGATCTAGTGGAATTATGTAACAAGGAATAGTAAGTGAGTTATATAATGTTATATATAGTATACGGAGTATACGCAGTGTACGTCTACATATAATATGTATAACACGTACCTTACGTATAAGAGAGGATTTCTTAGGAGTATAGTTGTGTATTTAAAGGACTTTAGTCCCTACTATAGATAGTTCTCTCCTTATAGTAAATCTTAGAATACAATTAGAGTTAATCTGTTGGGTAACTACTCCACCAGTTATTATTATGTTGTTGTTTTGTTCTTATCTATATACCCAGCCTAATAATAGGACCCACCATAGTTCCTGCTACAAGGTTCCATTACATTTTTAGCCTTTTGCCTTTATTAAGTGGTAAGCTAGCACTAACAGTTGTCTACTTACTTAACCCTCTTTAGGTATTACTCCTTCCGTCTTATAAAGTAATAGATGCTATATCTAACGGTATTATAATACCTATTACTAATCCGCGTTCTATAGTAGTCTTAGTCTCTACTTCTATTATATTATTAAGGTTTAAATACCCCTAGCTAGCCTCTCTTTCTTTCTTATTGCTGTTAATTAATAAGTACTCCAACTTTATTATTATAGTGGCTAATCTTTATCCGCATATTACTATAATATCTTAATCTAGCTTATAAAGTTAATCCTATTCTTTATCTAACTCTCTAGTTCCCTTAAGTCCTTTTAACTCTAGCTCTTATAGCCAATAGCTTGCGCTATACTTAGCGTCCTTATAAATTTGGCATGCATTATTATAGCAAAACACAAAGTATCTAACTATACACTTGTTGGTGCCCTATAGCCTCTTTATTACTAGCCCTAGTCCTTCTTACTTAGTTCCTTTTACTATATAATTACTTTAACCACCTCTGTAGTTTTTAGCATAATAACTCTATTTTCCGCAATTTATGCAAGCTCCTAATTTAAACTAATCTTCTTATTATAGAGTTCGCCTAAACATCTTCTATTAATAAGATCCCTAGTTTAGCCTCTGCTCCTTAGTCCTATAATTACTTAATCCTTAACCTCTAGGTTTCTATAGTTTCTTATTCCATTTTCTAGATTCTTTAGTGCCGCTTAAGTCCATTAGCTCTAGCCTACCATTCTATAGTTTATAACTCTGTATCTATTAATATATGCTCTGCGCCTTATATAACTATAAAACTCTATATTACCCTTTCTTAGCTTATTCCCGCTAGTAGATCCTATTATTAATCTTTATTAACTAATCTATTAACTCCCTTAGAGTTTCCGCATATTCTATTAGGATAACTACGTCCTAGACTTTAGCCTTAAGTCCCTATTTATACTATACCATAAGCGTCCTATTATTCTACTTAACCTATATTATAAGTGTCTAAAACTGCGTTATATACTTAATTGCTAAAGTATATTATACTAGGTTTTAAAGTTTTCTTTTCGCTATAGTTGTTGCTTCTAGGTCTCTAAATATCTGCGTAAGTCTCTCTATAAACCTATTCTAGTTAGCAAACATAAACCATACATTTTAGTTAGTAGTTGTTATTCCATTTGCCTAAATTTCGGTAAGGTAAGGTTTAAACTACTTAAGTGCCCTTCTAGTTAAGAACAATCCTGCATACGCCACTTGGTCCATAGGTGTTGCCAACTTTACCCCTTTTTGTATAACCTTAAAGTGCATTTATATAAGGAATCCTTTAAGTTTTAACTTCTCCCCTAAGAATCGTTTAATTAAGGGTAACTTAATCTTAGCTGCTCTAATTCCATTAAGTCTTTCTATCAGGAATTAGGCAAGCGGTCGTTACGTAACGCCGCGGCACTAGCGTGGCGAGGAGTCTTAAGCTCCTCGCCCTTCCTCATTCCAAACATAAGAAGCTTTTAACCAACATCACTGTAACCTACTCGAGTAGTTGTTATTGGTAAGTCACCCTATGTGACCAACACTGATCAGTGGTTGAATACACAGTCAACTATAGAGCAGCTAGGTTTTCAAATAGAAGAGACAGTCTCGTATAGGGGTGCCATATGCGCTCATATAGAATGGATCCCGGCGATACTATGCTACCTTAGACTTACAGAAAACTAGTAATAGAAGTGTCACTAAGTACTAGGAGATACCAAGTTACGTCCATTACGCAGAACAACTACATTTACGAAGATTTGGTCGAGTACTTTAGGTTAGAAGTGTCACTAAACCTAGGGTCCTAAGTCAACGTCCGAAACGCGTCAAATAATATCTCAAATTGCCTACCTCTTGACAGCAAACCTATGAGATTCTATAAAACCGAAAACCCTACCTACCTTTGACCCATTATGGCGTTAACCTACCCAAAGAAGTACAAGGAAGACATTAACCCAAAGACATAGAACAAAGACATTGACCCTGCAAACGCTAAGCAAAAGGACCTAAATGGATTCTTATTATACCACATAGTACACTACACAGACAGCGAATACAATAACACTATGCTATGGTATTGCATAAAGGAGGACTTTGTTGGATGGATAAAGGAAACATAGGCTCTTGCGAACAAGCTTATCATATAAGACTTCCGTAACTTCCTTTGGGAGAATGGAGTATTTATCCCTATGGATAGAAGCGCTATTAGAGACAATATTTAGGAGTAAGTTATTAACGTAAAAGAAGAGCATAAATGGACTCCATAAGAGATTAAGTACTAACTACGCACTATAAAGAAGCTCAACTTACGATAGAATCCGAATGATACACCAATAGAAACACGTTCAAATTCTATTACTCTAGGCACGAGTTCTTACGTTCCATATCCATCACTTCCATTGTCTTTAGCTCCCTAGGATCCACTAATTTAACCCACAACTTTAACTACTAAATAAGAGCAAGCGCAAGATCCCCTTACTTCACAATTTAATAACCTTTAAACTCTATTATAGCAAGATTAGGTACTATACTGTGTTCCATTAAAATCTATATCTCTACTATAGCCTATAAAGCAATCCCTACCTTAATCTCTAATACAATTTCAATGTGGCCTAATACCGCTTAGAGGCACCTTAAAAATGCTTATAGAGCTTATAAAGCTCTATTTGGACTAGGAAAAGAGGTTTAGCAGGGAACTGTATAATATCCTTAATTTAAAGCTACGTATCTTCTATAACTGTTGCTAGAAGGTTGGACTGGAACCTAACTAATATTATAACGCCTATTCCATTATGCTTAAGGGCCGCGCTAGTACCTTCTATTATAATTGTTTAGTAGGAAAAGGATATAATTTTAACTAAATAATATATAAGACAAGATGCTACTTTAAAATAGAGGAGAATAAGCAGCAGTATATATTGGAGTAGAGAGAGACTACCTTTTTAAGGATTATTGCGATAAACCCAGATATCTCTTAACTTAATTATCTCTAAAAGCTCTTTAATTAACTTTAGATAATTTAGCGTGGTTTATCTAAATTATATTAAGAGGACTTCAGCCTACACGATTAAATTATTAGCGTATGTTAAGGTGTTAAAGAATATAACCTTACTCTCTTTAATCCTGCAAATACTTATAAAAGAGTGTGTGCTTAATTAAGATCATCTATTAGCACCGCTCTGCGCTCTTAAGAAGTACAGCAATTTAATACCTAACCTTAACCTACTCCAATTGACCTAGCTAACTAATATAATCACAACTGGACCGACTGAATATATAGTGGCCGCGGTAGGAGATACAGTAGAGGGTACAATTAATGTTGACTATAAGGCAATCGTGGAGGTTTATTTCGGAGCGATTGTTAGAAAAAGTGCTACGTTTATAAGAAGCTAAATTGCTAGTTAACTAGGCACCCCCTTAATAGATGAAAGGAGGCATATAATAAGTTTCGCCAGAGCACACAAAACGTTAGAAACTAAGAGGTTACTATAGCCTACTTCTAAAGCTTCCTAGTTCAATATAAAGGCGAAAAAGATCTTAAGGGTAAGGTTAATAAGGCCAAACAGCTCCTTATGGATATAGAAATTAAGGACTACTCTCCTGACCAATACTTTACTAAGTATAGTGAGGTAAATAGCACACAAACCGTTGCTATCCTTAATGACCAATCTACGCTTCATTCTGTTACAAAGTTAGATGTCTTTAATAAGCTAAAGGAAAGTTCCACGTTCTCCTTTAACAATAGATACTCGGCGAACGTCTTCTATGGTATTATGCCAGATACTAGAGCCGCAGGAGTATCTACAGCAGAAGAACCTTAAGTTTGAGCTCTTTAGTAGCTTAATAGCTCTATTTAAATTAACTAATTAACGGCAGGCCAATATACAATCCGCTTTAACAAGGGTACTGCAATCTCTCTTAGTATAATTAAGGTCCAAACCCTATTAGGATATATTACTTTCTATATTATTCCCACAAATACCCCGTTTCTATTCTATATCTAAGATATAGATAAGTTAGGCGTTAAGCTAGATAACCTTAAGAATATGCTTATTTAGGGAGATAATCGGGTGCCCGTTATACGCAAGTAGGGTCACCCTTAGTTGCTCCTTTAATAGCTAAAAAGGAGTGTTGCTTAGAGCCATTTAACTAAGTTAGAGTTACGTTAACTATACCATCGCTTTGGTCACCTATTAGTTTATAGATTACTTAGGGTTCTTTAGTAAGCAGGTTATAAAGTCAAGGCTAAAACGATTAAGCATCTTATAAAGTACTGCTATTACTGCTAAATAAACCAGAAGTCCCCTAGCCGATTTAAGTTCACCCTTAAAGATAACTACAACTTTAACTTCTATATTATTATTAATATTATATATTTTAGCGGCAAGCTAGTACTCTAAGTTGTTAACCTCTTAACCTCCTTTTAAGCCGCACGTTTTCTAAAGGATATGTCAGCTAGGAACGCATAGGATACTCTTTAATTATACTAGATTAATATCTACCTAGGACCCCCTAATTAAGTTATTTATAACATAGGAAGGAACTTCTCATCTATAGAGTTTTGGTAATAGGCGAAGGTAATAGAAATTAAGGTTAAGGAAGTCCCTGTTAAGGCACACAATAGTGTTAAAAAAGTAGAACAATATTACACGCTATTATAACAAGTATATAAGATTATTTCTTTAGAACTAGAGGGCGGTAGTAAAGAGCTTATCTTACAGATAGCTGTTAAGGCTGTTAATAATTCTACTGGCCTAAATGGGCTTATACCTACATTACTAGTCTTTAGCGCCTACCCTTAAATGACTAACAATTCTCTACTATCCCTATCCGTTATGCAACAAGCGGAGGCTATTCGCAAAGCAACGAAAGAGGTGCGACGTCTTTACGCCACGCGTTAGGTCAACAACGCACTAGGAATAAGAAATAGCCCAAATACCTTAACTATACTTAATCTGCCACTCTAATCTAAGGTACGCGTATAGCATAAAAAGGGAGTATGGTTAGGCCTATATAAACTTATTGCAATTAATAGTTAGACTTGTACTCTTTAAATACTCTATAGACCTACTTAATTCTAATTAACCGTTATTAAGCCCTACTACAGAAATAACAGTTCTAAGCCTTTATAGAATACCCTAGAGAATACCCCAAAGGAGAACTATAATTAATGTACTCTAGAAGACAACTATAATCCTAATATAATTATAGCAGATATGCTGTAACTATAACGCGGTAAAGGTTGCCTAAAGGGATTACAAAATTGCCAACACCTTATTAATTTTAAAGAGCAATTTGTTACCGCTATTAAGAGTAAAAATAAGTTATTAATGGCCTTTATAACAGCTAAAGAGAAGGCTAACTTTAAGCTCGCAAAATAGCTTTAAAAAAAAGGCCATATTATAACTCTAGGAGCTCCTTTCCAAGCATCTAATAAGTAGGAGATTGATAGTCTTATTATAAGAGGAGTTTTTAAATTTAAGAAGTATAACCCTATTAAGTTTAATAGAGTTCGTATCTTTAAGTTAAGAATAGTTAATAAAATTAAGGGTAAAGCTACTAATACCCCATTTAGGAAGTTAAGACTGGTTATTTAAGGTTATAACAATAACAGCAAAAAAGTAATTCTTACGCAATCTCCTATAATTTAATAAGCTAGTTAGCAAGTTATTATTACGCTAGCTTCCTCCTTAATAAAAAATGGAATAGCGGTTTATTTATAAGATATTACTTAGGCCTATACCTAATTAAAGACGCGCCTTTAGCGCTTAATACTGGCATATTTTCCAGAGTAAATTCGCTATTAATATCCTAAAGATATAATCATGGTTATACTTAAGCCATTATATAGAATTACAGAGGCAGGAACTTATTAGTGGGCTACTTATAGTAAGCACTATAAAGAGAAGCTCTTAATAACTACTTCTATATTTAATCCCTACTTCCTTATTACAACTACGGGAACTCCATTTAGAATCATTGGCATATAAACCAATAATATAATTATCTTAGAAGACAACCAATTCTTAGCTCTTAAAGAAGATAAGCTAGTAAAGGCAAATCTTATAGTAAAGCTAAAGGAAAAGCTTAATTTAACTATACTATTACTCTTTAATAAATACATCCTCTCCCTAAACAAGGATTCCATTGCTTTGCGCCAGAAGGGCCAAGGTAAGAAGATTAATGTTATTAACGTTAATTCTCTAAAGTAAGGATATATAGAGCAACGCGTTTGCGGAGCTTATATTACTTCCATCTATTAACCTAAGGCTTTATTTAATTTCTTTATTGCCGCCTAATACCAGGAACTAACTAAGGATAACGTTCTTACCCTAAATAAGCGTCTTTACTGGTAAATAAATTATTTTAATTGGGGACTACTTTATATACCTATTAACCTTCCTACCACTAAGCTCTTTATATTTGTCGATAGATCGTTTATAAATAATAAAGATTTTAGCTCCTAGCTAGGATATAAGATTATTATCGCAAATAAATCTACTAGAGAGAATAACTTTATAATCCACAGCAACCTTATCTATTAAAGCTTAACTAAGAGTAAGTACATTACTTAAAGCGTTCTAGCGTTAGAGATATATAGAATGGTTAGCGGAGTTAATATAGCAATTACAATTAGAACTACCCTTAAGATAATTATAGATCGGCTTAAACTCCCTGCTATTCCTATAATTGTGTGCACTAACTTATACTCCCTCTATAAGTGTTTAGTCAAGCTTGGTACCACAAAGAAGAAGCGTCTTATAATTAATATTATAGCACTTTGGCAATCCTATAAGCGTTAAAAACTCTTTAAGATTTAGTAGATTAATAGCCAAGACAACTTAGCAAATATAATAACAAAGGCAAACCTAAACAAGGCACTAGAGACGTTCGTTAATATAAATACTCTACGTATATAAGTTAAAGGTTGGGTTAAAAGGGAGTAGGAGATATAGCAATTCAAGAGCAGCCAATTAGGATTTTCTATACCTGGCACGGAAAATCGCTATTGGCTCGCTTATAATTAGCGCCTTAGCGGCCCTAATATAATATCCATCCATAACTCTAAGTAAGAAAGCACCACGTGCTAAGAGGCAAAATTTAGGACAGCGAGACTTATATTACAATAGCAATAGTAAGTAAGGAGGATCAATATTTGTTACGCTAGTTAAGCAGTATTTATATATAGATGGCAACCACAAAAGAAGAGTTGCCAGTGTTGGGAATTAGGCAAGCGGTCGTCACGTGACGCCGCGGCACTAGCGTGGCGAGAAGTCTTAAGCTCCTCGCCCTTCCTCATTCTAAACATAAGAAGCTTTTAACCAACATCACTATAACCTACTCGAGTAGTCGTTATTGGTGAGTCACTCTGTGTGACCAACACTTTCTTTAAGTATTTAATTGTTGTCTATTATATAATTAACTATTTCCTATAGCTGACCTACCGTAACTAGCTGTGAGTTAGTGTCCACCATACTAGTGTCTCCACTAGTGCCTAAGGTTATAGCTACTGTAGATAGCATTATAGCCTATGCCTTTAATGGCGTCGTAACTAGTGCTTTTAGTGGCATATTGTTTAACTTTATTAATACCATAACCGTAGTAGTAAATGTATAACAAAGCCTTATGTCAAATACCATAGTAGACTTATTATTGGGCTGGGTATATAGGTAAACAGGAAGTTAATAATATAATAGTAACAAATAATAACTGGTAGAGTGGTTGCCTAATAGATTAACTTTAATTATATTCTAAGATTTACTATAAAGAAAGAACTATCTAGGTAGGGACTGTGGTCCTTTAAATATATAACTATACGCCTAAGAAAGTCCTTGCTCCATCTACTCTGTCTACTCTATTTGCTCTACCCCAGATCTTACAGATTATATAGATTATATAAATTACACCACGTGACCTTAGTTACTATTTCTCATCACATAGTTCTACCATATCCATTTTAGACCATGCCTATATTAACCAACTAGCTTCTTCTAACTCTTCTCCAAGTAGTTATAATATTATACTTAAAGCGTCCGTAACATATAGGGCTTATAGTATTTATTGCTAACGTTATTAAACCTAATACTAAGTTTATTTAGATAGCGTTTAAGGTTACTATAGTTAAGGTAGCTAAATCGGTAATACTAAATGGCTAAACTTTTATTGTTTTTAATAGTCTAGAGGACTAATCTTAACTAGTGGTTGTACTACTAAATTAGGTAGAGTTATTAAATTTTAGGCACATATCCTATTACCTTATTATTACATTTAAGTTTATAAGTCTTATTATTAAAAAAGACGTCTATTTCCTTAAGTTAGCTTTTAGATAGTAAGTTTGCTAGAAAATATAATACGTAAAGAATATTATATAGAGTAAGCATGCTTCTGTAGCTTTTATTAGGCAGTGCAATTTATATAAAGATAGATTCTTTACCTTCTAATTAAGCTTTATAGGGACCAACTATACCTAATAAGGTGTTGTTATTAACATAGTTAATATAAGGGCGCGAAGAGGCTTCGGGGAAGATTCGAAGGAACAATATAAATTCTATCTAATCTAAGGGTATATAGCTCTTGCAGAGTACAAGATGTTACGTAAAGAAGAGAAAAGAATAACGAGAGATTTATATAATTAAATAGTCAGGGGTCTTGGTGGTCGATACATGCGCACATGCGCACGCGGTCTTGGACGGACTTTAGTAGAATTCAATTGATCTGGCAGAACTTGGCAGAAGTTGATCAAGCTAACAGAATTCGGCAGAATTTGGTCAAAGCGTTGGAATTTATCTGTCAAGTGTTTTACCGAGACACTACTATAACCGGGCTAGTCCCGTTACAGTTAAAAAGAAGTTTACAATCCTTATAGCAGTAGATAGTAGTAGCGGTATATAGACAAAGTTATGCCTACTTAGCTATGCTTATGCAACCGTTGCTGCAAGCTCTTGTTATAGATTTATGTTAAACTTAACTTAACTAGAGTGTTCGTTAAACTAGATAGACGCTTAAGTCGTCCTTTACTTCTTCCTTAAGCGAATTCTATTACTAATTTCTTTTAAAGCGTTATCTAGCTTCCTCTTATAGAATTCTTTTTTATAGTGCGTAGTTCTATTATATTTTACGCAGTTAGAGTATTTATATATCCTAACTAGTGCTATTTTTCTCTTTATAGGCCCTCTATTGTTTAATTGTACTACTAGTATAGTAAAGACTTCCTAATTGAGTTCCCTATTAAAAATAATAAGTTCCTTACCTAAGGCTTATAAATTAGTGTTTTCCTATATCTAATTTATTAATTTTATTATTTTAAACTAAGCGTAGCTAGTAGAGTTAACTTTATATAGAAGGGCCACTTAGGCAAGGACCTTATAGTTAATAGGTTAGTTTATTTTAATAAGATAATTAAGGTTTAATATAATATAGGAGATAAACTCCTCTATATTTTTAAAGTCTTAAATATATTTAGTAAAAAAGATAGCTATAATATTAGTAACAGCTACTAGATTAAGATCCTTAAAGCGTTTTTTTAACGCCTTTTATTTTTTTATATACCTATCTGGCGATTAATATAAATGGCTTATAGATGTCGCTAATGCTTTAGTTAATAAAACCGGCTATATAGGCTAGCTATTTCTTATATTTCTCCCATTTCTTTACCAAGTTAACTAGTTTAATTTTTAGCTATTTACTAGTAAAGCCTAAGTCTACCTATTTCCTTTTAATTAATTTAAGCATAGAAAGAGGTTATAGTAGATTGGAGGCGTGTTACGGACGCTTTAAGTACAATGTTATAACTACTAGGAGAGGAGTTAGAAGAAGCTAGTTGGTTAATACAGGCACAGTCTAGAATAGATCTGGTAGAACTATATAATAAGGAATAGTAGCCAAGGTCATATAATATTGTACGTAGTATATATAAGATATAGATTGTACGCACGTACAATATATATAGCACGTACTTTATATATAAGGGAAGTTTCTTAGGATTACAGATATGTATTTAAGGACCTACAGTCCCTACCTAGATAGTTCCTTTCCTTATGGTAAATCTTAGAATACAATTAGAGCTAATCTGTTAGGCAACCACTCCACTAGTTGTTACGTTATTAACTTCAGTTAAATATTTATACACCTAGCCCATTAACAAGTCCACCATAGTACTTTCTATAAGGCTCCATTATATATTTACTACCTAGTTACGGTATTAACACAAGGAAGTCAAACAATATGCCACCTAAAGCACCAGTTATGACGCTATCTACAGTAGCTACAACTTTAAAAACAAGTAGAGACACTAGCATAGAAGACATAAGCTCATAGCTAGTCATGGTAGGTCAGTTACAGAAAATGGTTAATTAGTTAATAGACAACAATCAAATACTTAAGGATTAAATTAATGGAATTAAAGCAGCTAAGGTTAAGTTACCGTTGGTAAAATAATTCTTAGGGGAGAAGTTAAAGCTTAAAGGATTCCTAGCATAAATGCAGTTTAAGGTATTGCAAGAGGGAGCTAAGTTAGCTACGCCTATAGGCCAAGTGGTCTATATAGGACTGTTCTTATCAGGAAGAGCGCTTAAGTAGTTTAAGCTATACCTTACTAATATACAGGAACACAGGAACCAGACCACTAACTTAGAAGTTAAGTTTATGTTCTTTAGTTAGGGAGGGTTTACAGAATAACTTACACAGATATTTAGAGACCCTAAGGCAACAACTATAGTAGAATAGAAACTTTAAAATATAGTACAATAAACCTTAGTAATTAAGTATATAACCCAGTTTTAAACACTTTTGGTATAGGTTAAATGGAACAATAAGGCGCTTATAGCACAGTATAAGCAGGGACTTAAGGCTAAAGTCCAAGATGTAATTATCCTAATGGATAATATAAAAAATATAAGAGAACTAATTAATTAAGCAATTAAGATTAATAATAGAATCTATTAAAGGGAACAAGCCAAGAAAGGGCAAAATAGAGTTCTATAGTTATATAAGACACAGAGTACGCATCAACAGACGTAGAGTTAAAAACTATAGAATAGGCCGGAGCTAATAGACTTAAGCGGCACCAGAGAATCTAGGAGATAAAATAAGAAACTATAGAAACCTAGAGGTTAAGGATTAAGTAATTATAGGACTAAGGAGCAGAGGCTAAACTAGGGATCTTATTAATAGAAGACATTTAGGCAGACTCCATAGTAAGAAGATTAGTTTAAAAAAGGAGCTTATATAAATTGCGGAAAACAGGGTTATTTCGCTAGAAACTACAGAGGTAGTTAAAGCAACTACGCAGTAAAGGGCACTAGGTTATTAGAGTATAATAACGCGGATATAGGGATATTGCGCGGGACCAAGGAGTATTCTATTAAACACTTCGCGTTTTATTATAATAACATATACCAAATTTATAAGGACGCTAAGTACGGCGTAAGCTATTAACCACAAGAGCCAGAGTTAAAAAAAACCTTAAGGGGACTATAGAGTTAAACAAAGAACAAGATTAACTCTATAAGCTAGATTAAAATATTATAGCTATATATAGACAGAGATTAGCAACATTAACAATAGAGTTAGAGTACTTATTAATTAATAGCGACGAGGAAAATAAAGGGACTAACTAGGAGTACCTATACCTTAATAACGTAACAAAGGCAGAAACTGAGACCATTATAGAACGCGGTTTAGTAACGGACGTTATAACACTATTAGATACAGCATCTATTGCTTTATAAGATGGAAGGAGTAATACCCAAGAATGGTTAAGTAAGCAGACAACTGCTAGTGCTAGCTTACCACTTAATAAAGGCAAAAGGCCATAGGTCTAAGATTCTTAAGAAGAGATAAGGAAGGCTCTAGACTCGTAGGGCGCAATAAGGACAGCTTAGGAGCCCATAATAGACAAAAACCAGTAGAAAAGAGCAGAGGCTTAGTTTAGAAATTTACAAATAAGTATAGGGCGGAAGTTCAAGAACTACAAGTTTGGAGAACGCGTAATAACATCTATACTAGGTAAACAAGATGTTTAGCCTAAAGGTTAAAAAGTTAACACAGCGGTTAAAAAGTTTAATAATATTAAAAACCTATACGCAAGACGTAATAAGACGGAAAGTATGGAGGAGTTCAGGCAAAGAATCCTTGCATAGCAAGAAAAAAAGTTCAATTAGAGAGCATTTAGATGTATAAGGGACAGAGTACCTATATAAAAAGTCACTAATAGGCCTAAGACAGGCACGCTATAGGTAAAGTAGTTAAATAAACTAGAATAAGAAGAGGATCTAGGAATCCTAACTAGGTTTAAGGAAAGACATATAAAGGGCTATCACAATGCAGTAATAATAAGGTACTTTCTCATAGACAAGCCATATTCACTAAACCAGTTATATGGAAAGTGGTACTAATAATAGTATAACAACGAGTGAGAAGACTTTTATATATAGTTAAATAAAAAGGTTATTTAAGACCAACCCATTATAGAAAAACGCATAAATTATATTAAGGGAGTATTAATTATAATGTTAAGGAACCTAGAAAAAGGATCTAGGGACTAGAGAAGCAATTAATAAATTTTAGTACTCGTAGAAGAAAGACTAATAGTTAGGTTAGCCAGATAGAGGTTTAAACTTAAAGATAAAGATAAACTAAGAGTTAACCCTATTCACCTAGCGCATCACACTCTATTATAAATAGCTTGTATAGATAATATATGTAATATATATAGATCGCTAAACAACAAAAGTTAGAAGTACCTAATAAGGATATATTAGGCACTAGACAAAAGGCAGTACAAAAACATAAAGTATATACATGGTTGGCACCCAGTGGAAGTTCAGAGTTAAGGGGACTTAATACTTTAGCCAGGAAGATTCCTTATAGAAGAATGCCTAAATAGACAATAGTAGTAGGAGTACCTAGAGAACACTTGTCTATAGCATATAGAGGGAAAAAAACAAATTAAGTATTGGCCTAAGTTAGACTAAGTATAAAAAGGATTAGGAAATCAATAGTTAGGAAAAGAGGAGGCCTACAGGACTAGAGGGAACTAGTAGTAGAGCCTTAAACCCTTAAAGGAATTACAGGTTAATACCTAAATTTAAGAGTTAGTTAGTAAGATTAAAAGTTTAAGGCACTAGTAGATAGTAGAGTAACACAAAACCATATATTACTAGTAGCAGTAAAAAGGATGGAGTTACCTTATAGACAGAAGGAATATCTATACCCATTAATAATAATTTTAGGAAATCCAATAGCCTACAGAAGAGGCATTATTAATCTTAAAATAGGACTAATTCAGTTAACTATTAAAGGAAGGCTAGTTAAGGTATCTTTTAATATCCTACTATTAAGAAAGGATAAAGCAATATTAGGAATGCCTTAGTTGTAGGAATATAATCTAAGAGTTAATTAGGTTATAGGTTAGGTTAATATTAGGAACATATAACAACACAAAATATAATAGCAAACCAAGTTAGTATAGTACTAAGTAGGAGTAATATACAAGGAGACTAAGCAAGGCTTAAGTTATATACTAAAAAGATACCATAAGTATAGCAAAAAGCTATGGTTACTAAAAAGTAAAAAGCTGTTAGAATATGTAGCATAGGACTATAAAATAGAGTTAAAACTAGGAATAAGTCCAAAGTTCTTTCTAATCTATAAGCTTACTAAAACCAAGTTAGTAGCGCTTAAGGAGTTTATCCAGGAGAACTTATAAAAGGGATACATCAGACCATTACAGTCATTAGTAGGTTATCCAGTGTTGTTTATCCTAAAGAAAAACAGAAAACTTAGAATATATATTAACTACAGACAGTTAAACAGCATTACACAAAAGGATAGGTATCCTTTACCCTTAATTAGCAAAATCCAAGATAAAATAGGCAACGCAAAGATCTTTATAAAGATAAACCTAAAATAGGCATACCATTAGATAAGAATTAAGGAAGGCAATAAATAAAAGGCAGCCTTTAGGTCAAAGAAAGGACTATATAAACCATTAGTAATACGGTTTAGGCTTATAAATGCACCAGCAACGTTTTAAAAAAGAATTAATAGTATATTAGGAGAATACCTTAAGTTTATTATGGCATACCTTAACAACATTATTATCTATTTAGAAAACAAAGAAGAATATAGAGAATATATTAAGTAGGTCTTAAGGAGACTATAAGAAAAAAAGATGCTAGTAGCAATTAAGAAATGCAAGTTCTTTACTAGGAAGACCAATTTCATCGGATTTATTATCAAACTAGAAAAAATTAGCATAGACCTAAAGAAGTTAGAAGCTATAGTAAGTTGGCAAGAACCAGAGAATATTACATAGTTAAGGTCGTTTCTAGGGTTTTGCAACTATTACAGAAGGTTTATAGCATAGTAGTTAAAAAGTATTAAGCCATTCATAAGGCTTACAAAAAAGGAGGAACTATAGAAGTAGGGAAATAAGCAAAAGAAACTGTTTAAGAAACTTAAGAAGTTGTTTACCTAAGATCTAGTCCTTAAAATATACCAACTAAAGCTAGACACAGTTGTGGAAACAGATGCATTAGATTTTATATTAGGAGCGTGCCTACTATAGAAGCATCCAAAGGGATGGTATCCAGTAGCGTACTACAGTTAAAAAATAACACCACTAGAACTAAACTATAACATCTATAATAAGGAGTTGCTAGGTATAGTTACAGCACTTAAGGAATGGAGAGCATTCTTACAAGGCATAGAAAAACCGTTTATGGTTAAAATAGACTATAAGAACCTAATAGGGTTCCTAACAATAAAGAAACTAAACTAAAGACAAGTTAGATAGGCAGAAATACTTACAGAGTATTACTTTAAAATTTAATATACTAAGGGCACTAAGAATATAAGAGCTAACGTACTTAGTAGGAAGGCGGAACTATAAAGCAAAGAAAAGCTATCTAGAGCAATGTTACACAAAGATAAAGATAGGTTAATTAGGTATAACTATCCTAAGTTAGCAGCAATTAAGGAAGAGAGTTAGACCTATAAAACGCTAGAGAACAAGTAGTTACAAAGAATTTAAGAGGCATAGAGTAAAGATCCAGACTTAGAACAGTATAAGCACTAAGAGGCTATATACGTGCTAAAAGCAATTACAAAAGAATTTATAGAGGACTTTTATAAAGGAATAATATAAGGACATAACAGAGCTATAGGCTTAGTGTTAAGACTTTAAGAAGAGTATATTATTTAAGAAATCTAGGGACTAGCAAGGTAAGTTATAAAGGAGTATCTAGATTGCTAAAGGAACAAACTAATAAGGCATAAGCTATATAAAGAACTACAACCAGTTAAAATACCTAAAAGACTATAGGAAGTTATATTATAGGACTTTATTATTAAGTTACTATTATTATTCATTGCTTAACGTCCGATTTGGATCCCTATTGGGCCCACGCGGACTACTCCTTATATACATATAGGGAGAAAACTCTTTTAAGAAAACCCCGTAATCCGCCTTTTAGGACTTGCCTATAAGGCGCCTACAAGTCACCTATAGTGCTCTACTACCTTACTTTTTGACCTCTTTGGGAACCACTACTGCCATAATAAGCCTACGGACGCGCTAGTATCGCAAACTTTGCTCTACTACTATAGAGTTATTAGGGGGCGCCTATTGCTCGCCCCTTTGCCTTCTATTACCATTTCCTTTGCAACCTAAAACTAGTCTAGTATATTTTAGCTAATAGGCCACTGGGTAACCGCCTTAAGACCTTTTTATATTAAGAGTAGTATGTTATAGTTCTCTATGCCAGCTACTAAGAGCATAGCTTCTTAGTTAGTGTGTAGGGGGCATAACAGTATTATATATTTTGGTATCTGTCTTGGCTAGCTACATTTACATCTTAGGCTGCCTACTAGGACACCTACCTAGTAGAGTTAATCTTTTAGTCCTATTATCCCTGTTCTTAAGAGTATTGCCATTATATTTTCTGCCTTTATTAGGCCTTCTTAGAGCTCTTAAGTATTTACCCCCTATGGCGTTAACTATACCATGGCTTAGGTTTCTCTTGCCTAAGTCAGCCTCTGTACCTTTAACTCCTATACACCTCTCTAGCATTGGTCTAACCAGTATTATATTACAGAAGATGGTTTCCTAGCATTTTTTTATACTCTACTTTGGCTCCTTTCTCTTTTTTGCTGTTATCTTTACTGGCCTCTTACGCGTCTCCCTTCCTCCTCTATATGGGCCTAGGCCCTAACGCAGCACCATTCTTCTTCTACTTTCTTTACCTGTTTCTTTAATATCTCTTCCCTACTTTGGGGTTGTTAGTTTATTCTCCTATAAGGCGCCCTAGGGTCCCTCTATAGTTTATTTAGGCGTGTCTTGATATACTTTATAATATTAAAGTTGCATTCACTTTGCGCCCTTTGTATTACAGCGGCTTTAATATATAGTTATAGGGGGGGAATATTAGCTTCCTTTTTAAGCAGTGCTGTGGCCGTTCGCTTATACCCGCCTATTATACTCTAGAGGCAGGCTGTTTAGACCTTTTAGAGTAGTTTAAGGAGTGATTTAGGGGGGCCCTTCTCGGTCAGGTAGTTATATATTAGCTAGTAATATAGTAGAGTTTAACATACCTACTTATCCAGGCCTCTACCCCAGTTTTTTAGTGCTTTGGTCCCAATCTATAAGCAGTTAGCTGCTACTACCAATTACAGGGAGTTTTACTAGTTCTTTTAGATATCTTATAACAGTATTACCTAAGTACCAGTCTACCCCCTAGCAGTCTGTATAAGAGTTTCCTCCTAAAGTTAGTACGCTTTCGCACAGCTTAGGAGCCTTCTATAGCCTCTAGTTTTACGCCTTTCTTTATTATTTCCACTGGTGTAGGCATAAGCTGCCATTTCTAGGGGTTGTAACTCCCATCTTCGCGCCTACTGACATAATCCTATAGGGGCGTTATAGCTACATCCTATAGTATAGTTAGGTACACCTTCTATAGACAAGGCCAAGCCACTGCCTCTCCCACCTAAGTAACTTCTATTTACTCCTTAAGCACATCTTACCAGCGTGCTGCCCTAGATACGAGCGGTTCTGTCTATTAATATACTAACACGCGCATCCGTTCTCTTAAGCTATGTAGTAGTCTCTCTAGCTAGGATGTAATCCTACCTGCCTACTAGGTGCACCAAGGGTTAGAGCCTAGCAAAGAGGTAAGGTCCTTAGAGCTAGCAGTGGCTACTATATACTACGCCCTATAGGAGGCCAGTAGTAATATAGGGGCGTAACACCCTATATACTACCAGTTCCTGTTTCGCGTTGCCTATAAGGGTCTCCCTATAATAGGCCAACTATGTCTTGCAGGAGAGGGGCTATAGAGACACTAGGTCCCGCACCAGACAACCTACTCCCCCCTCTCCTACTAACTAAGCTTGTGTCCCCCCCTTTTATAAGCTGGCCTGTGTCTCTAACTATTAAGTCCTTATCTAACTAGCCTGTGTTTCCCCTATAGCCTCCCCTATATATATACATTAGGTTATATGCACTATGCCTATTAAGACCCTCCTATGAGTCGCCTTATACATATACATTAGGTTGCATACACCACGCCTATTAAGACCCTCCTATAAGTTGCCTTTTAACGCCATAGGGCCGTTAAAGCTAGCCTATGTTTCCGCTGCCTAGAGCTTTACCTATGTTTCCACCTCATTAAGCCATCTGGTCGCCGTCGCGTTACCGTCGCATTGCTATCGCGTTGCTATCACTGTCACTATTAACCAGGTCGCATATACTACGCCTATTAAGACCCTCTTCTAAGTTACCTAGGTATACTAGATACCAAATAGGCCCTTATAAAGGGGCCTTAATAAGTTCTCTAAGCATAGCCTTAATAAGTTCTTTATAGTGGCCTTAGGGCCTTAATAAGTTTTATACAAAGTATCTATAATACGTTAACCTTAACAAGTTCTTATAAAAAGAGGATCCCTATACCCTTATCACGTTTCCTTTACAATTTTAGAGCTAGTGTAAGCCTAAGGGTGTCCTGTTATACGCCTAGGACGCGTCCACGTTAACTAGCTAGATAAGGCTAGTTTCGGGCCTAGCTGCGAGCCAGGTAGTCGTATATTAGGCGGTTTTTATATCCCAGTTTCCCTTAATAGGCCTCCCTAGATAGTAGAACAGGAGCTCTAAGCGGAGGCAGTGGGGCTCCTGGTGTTATTAAGGGCGATACTTTTATACGCTACGGGCTTAATACCACAGAGTCAAACGACAGCGCTGCGCGCGCTGCGACGGCTCTCTACCATCGCCTCTGCACTTGGCCATCAAGAGGAATAGGATTCCAGATAATATTTCCACCCACGGCGACGTAGACGCGTGCAGTAGGGCTTCGCGGGCATTATTAAGTTACTAAAGTTAAAAGATCCTATTACCGGATAAGATTATAATATAATCTTAGTAATAGTAGACAAACTAACTAAGTGGGGTTACTTTGTAGCGTATATAGAAGAAATCTTAGCAGAAGATATAGCTAGAATCTATATTAAGGAAGTATTTATAAGATATAGAGCACTAATAAAAGTTATATTAGACAGAGATCCAAGATTTATAGCAGCATTTTAGGAAGTATTCTTAGCAGAATAAGGGGTTTAAGCAGTAATATTAACTGCGTATTACCTATAAACAGATGGCTAGATAGAAAGATTAAACTAAACATTAAAACAGTATTTAAGATATTATATTAACCACGCATAGAATAATTGGGTATTATTATTACCAGTTACATAGTTTATATATAATACTATATTACAGAAAGGGATAAGCATATTGCCTTTTAAAGCAAATTACGGATATAAGCTAAGAATGTTATTATTACTACAATAAGTAAAGAAAACAAGTAGCACAGCTAAAGAAAGAATAGAGATATTAATAAATCTCTATAATTACCTTAAAAGCATAGCTAAACTAATACAAGGGAGAATAAAAAGGTACTATAACGCTAAGAGATCTAAGGGACCAGATCTTAAGGAGGGAGATAAAGTGTGGCTACTATATAAAAATTTTAAGAGTTAATAACTAAGCAAAAAATTGGACCATATTAAGTTAGGACCGTTTAAGGTTAAAGCAAAGATCTTAAAAGTTATATATAAGTTAGACTTACCAGAGAAAATAAAGATCTACCCTATATAGCATATTATAATACTAGAGCTAGCACATGGGAGTGTTAAACCACTAGTATATAAGGCTAACATATATAGAGGTTAAGAGGAAGATAAATAGGAAGTTTTAAAAATCACCAGTTATAAGGATATTAATAATAAAATGTAGTATAAAGTACAGTAGACAGGCTATAAAGAGACTACCTAGGAGCTACTAGATAACTTAAAGAACGCTATAAGAAAGGTATAGGAGTATTAAAAGAAAATGGGTAAGGCAGTATTAATAAAGAAGAATTACTAAAGAATAAACCACCTAAGGGGGACACAGAAGGAACACCTACTAATATATTTAGAGTTGTTTCCCTCTCTACTAAAAGAGAATCTGTTCTTTTATTACCAAGTTCCTAAAGGCCTTATTCCACCAGTTTTTACTCCTTAGAATGCAACTTCTTACAAACCTTCTTAAGATAAAGTAGTTAAGTAGATATAGTAATACGGGCTTTAAAGGCCCTCTACTCCGTGTTATAAGATCATTCCAAGTTAGCTAGAGCTTAAGTTAGCTTACCATTAAGCTTTACAGTGGCAGACTAAACCTAGGACCCTAGTAGCAATTAATAAGGGTACTTAAAAACTATTAAGAGTAATAGGACGCGTATACTTAGTATTAGAAACCGAGTAAACGTTATAGGACAACTATATATTTACTTTAGTGCACTCTAAGCAAGAAGAGGGTTGCTAAGATAAAGGACTTACTAGCATAATATAGACTAACCCCTCTTTCGCACAGCGTAAATATAAAGATGGTATTATTTCACTAAGAGATAGTATTACAGTAATAGTCTAAGCGTGGCGTTGTGCTTATAAAGAAGAAGGAGCTTTAGGTATAATAAATAATAATATTAACCAAATTAATTAGACAGACATTACACCTCTAGTAGACAACTTAGAGATATTAAAAATCTTTAAGAACGAAGATAAAGAGGAGGGAGATAGTGTTATGGATACTTTAAGTACAATATTATAACTACTAAAAGAGGAGTTAAAAGAAGCTAGGTAGTTAATATAGGTACGGTCCAGGATAGATCTAGTAGAACTATATAACAAGGAATAGTAGCTAAGGTTATATAATGTTGTATATAGTATACGCGAAATACGGATTGTATGTATATACAATATATATAGCACGTACTTTATATATAAGGGAAGTTTCTTAAAAGTATAAATGTATATTTAAGGACCCACAGTCCTTACCTAAATAGTTCCTTTCCTTATAGTAAATCTTAGAATACAATTAGAGTTAATCTGTTAGGTAACCACTCTACTAGTTGTTACATTGTTAACTTTAGTTCAATATCTATATACCTAGCCCATTAATAAGTCCACTATAGTACTTCCTACAAGGCTCCATTACAAGGCGGTTTTATATATTAATACTAAACATTAGCTAGTCTTCCTATTTAGTAAGCTTTTAAATAAAGGCTTAGGCTATATATTTATGGCTTATATTAGTAGGGCTTTATATTATAGGTAGTTTATAATAGGTAGTCTATAAGTCTTGTTAAGATAATATTATTAAATTGGTTTCCTTTTATAAGGAGTATTTATATAGTATAAGGTTTAACTTAGTATATTCCTTAGCTAGTATAGGCAGTTCCAATAAGCTTTTTCTAATCCGCCACTAATATGGTTATTATAGAGCTTTATTCTTAAAACTTTATTATTTTATTTTAATAATAGTAAGGTTATTTACTAAATAAGAGGTCCTCCTAAGCCTTTAGTGCCGCGGTTTAATTACGGACTATATTAGGCTCGTCTTTAGTAAAATCCTCTTATATATTTAGCGTAGAGTCTATAGCAGCTACGTAACTGCCCGTTATAGGTTTTTGGCGTCATAATTTAGATAAACATTTACTAACTTTTTACGCCTATATAGTAATATTATAATAGAAAATATTGTAACAATAATAAAGTAATTATTATTATTATTCATTGCTTAACGTCCGATTCGGATCCCTATTGGGCCCACGCGGACTACTCCTTATATATATGTGGGGAGAAAACTCTATTTAAGAAAACCCCGTAATCCATCTCCCCGCCTTTTAGGACTCGCCTACAAGGCGCCTATGAGGCGCCTACGAGTCACCTATAGTACTCTACTACCTTACTTTTAACCTCCTTAGGAACCACTGCTGCCGTAACAAACCTACGGACGCGCTAGTATTGCAAACTTTACTCTACTACTGTAAAGTTATTAGGGGGCGCCTAATACCCGCCCTATTGCCTTTTATTACCATTTCCCTTATAACCCGGAACTGGTTTAGTACATTTTAGCTAATAAGCCACTGGGTAACCACCTTAAGACCTTTTTATATTAAGAGCAGTGTATTATAGTTCTCTATACCAGCTACTAAGAGCATTACTTCTTAGTTGGTGTGTAAGGGGTATAATAGTATTATATATTTTAGTGTCTGTCTTAGCCAGCCATATTTATATCTTAGGCTACCTACTAAAACGCCTACCTAATAGAGCCAATCTTTTAATCCTATTATTCCTATTCTTAGGAGTGTTGCTATTATATTTTCTGCCTTTATTAGGCCTTCTTAGAGCCCTTAAGTATTTACCCCCCATGGCGTTAACTATACTATAGCTTGGGTTACTCTTACCTAAGTCAGCCTCTGTACCTTTAACTCCTATATACCTCTCCAGCGCTAGTCTAACCAATATTATATTGCGGTTAATAGTTTCCTAGCGTTCTTTTATACTCTACTTTAGCTCCTTTCTCTTTCTTACTATCGTCTTTATTAGCCTCTTACGCGTCTCCCTTCCTCCTCTATATAGGCCTAGGCCCTAACACTACACCATTCTTTATTTACTTTCTTTACCTATTTCTCTAGTATATCTTCCCTATTTTAGGGTTATTAGATTATTCTCCTATAAGGCACCCTAGGGTCCCTCCATAGTTTATTTAGGCGTGTCTTAATATACTTTATAATATTAGAGTTATATTTGTTTTGCGCCCTTTATATTACAGCGGCTTTAATATATAGTTATAGAGGGGGGATATTGGCTTCCTTCTTAAAGAGTGCTATAGCCGTTCGCTTATACCCACCTATTATACTCCAAAGGTATACTATCTGGACCTTTTAGAGTAGTTTAAGGAGTGATTTAGGGGGGCCCTTCTTAGTTTCACTAATAGCCCAGATGCTGGATCTATATATTATAGTAGGCCAGACAACTGCTATATATAGTAGGCGTAACCTCTAGAAGCATGGACCCTATATAGAATTAACAATCCTAGATAATATAATATACTATGCGTAGCCCTTATAGGCTACTTACGCTATATATACGCTCCACCGGAGCTTACTGTCTACCTATACTCCTAATACCCTTAGGCCCTAAACTGGTTAACCCCTAAAGCCTTAGATATAAATTACATGCTAGAGATTTATAGATTAGTTATATTTTCTTATAAAATAAATTAGCTGGTATTTCTCTAGTAAGAATTAGACTCTATATCGTCTTGCCTATTCTATATAGGTATTATAGGCTTTCTCTAGTATTCTACAGTTCTCTGCGGCTATTGGCCTATATATAATTAGGTTTATATTATTAACAAAGCCTATTCCCTAGATCGCCCCTTCCTTAAAGAAGTCTAATAGGTTGCTTACAAAGAAAAGAAAAAGTATAGGCAAGAGGGGTGATCCTTATAGTATTCCTATTACAACTATAATAGAGGGGCTCTAGTATCCGCTAAAAACTAGTAATATTTCTTTCTGGCCTATAAACCCTTAAATAAATTATATAATCTATTCTGGGAAGCCCTTTGCCCTAAGGATATATAGAAGGCGCTTATATGGTATATTATTATAGGCACCACTAATATCTAGGCTAAGTATTAATACTATAAAGTCCCTTCGCATCGCCCATGCAGATTTAATAGTAGTAGTAAGTAGCGTAAGTGCTAATAGCATTAAGCGGTTCTTTCTTACCCCTATTTAGCTTTATAGTAGTAGGGCGTGTTCCTTAGCCATATCTATTATACGGTCCGCTATTACCTTTTCTAAGATCTTGCTAAGGGTATTTTCTAGGGCAATAGGGCGGTAGCTTCCTAGGATTAAGTAATCTGCTTTACCTTCTTTTTATAGAATAACCATTGTTATAGATCTTCTAAGTTGCGGGTAGTAGCCTATAGCAAAGTATACCCTAGCTATATCTATAAGCTAGGGTGCTATAAGTAGTCCACAGGTTTTTAAGGCCTTATTTAAAATCCTATCTGGTCCTAGTACTATATTATTTAAAAGGCGGCTAATAGTTCTAGCTATTTTCTCTATTATTATATCGCTGTTAATCCTTAGGCAAGTTACTAGTATTTTACCTATAATATTACTAAGGTCTGCTAGAGCCGGTTAGGGGAAGAACCTTTTTATAAGGATCTTTATATTCTTATTATTATTATTATTAGTAGCCTATAGTTCCCCTACTCTTTATAGGGGTAGTAGGTATAGGTCTTCTACTAAACACCCTACCTTTTTCTTTACCTATTTTGCTATAGCCTAAAGGCCCTTATTATAGGGGAGGCTTGGGTTAGAAGTATACTTATTTATAAACCGTCTCTAGTTATTCCTTGCTTCTTTCTTTAGGGTATTCTTTAACTAGTTTCTTATATCTTTATATTATCTCTTATCTTTAGGGTTATAGCTACTTATATATTTCCTTCTTACTTATTATTAGCTAGCAATAAGGACCGCGTATTATACGGACCATATATATTACGTATAGGGGCCCAGTTTTAAGACTGGGTAGTGCTCTTCTAGCCTATTTTTAATTGCTGCCTAGATCCTTTCTAGTCTTTAGTTAATTTCCTTAGGGGTAGCTAATAAGCCTTACTTGTTTAGTATTGGGTGGATTTCTTTTAGGTCTTAAAGTTATTATTTAACTATATTAAGGAAACTGTTTGTCTTAAGCTTCCTTATTGCGTATCTTTTACTACTTAGTTACGCCTTAATATCTAAATCTAGCTATATCTAGATAGGGATATAGTCTAAAGCAAGTGCCTATTCTTCTTTAGGGTTGCACCTTTTAAGTCTCTGGTATAGGCCTTTATCTATAAATATAAGGTTAATTATACTTCTAAAGGTTCCTCGTTGCCATATAATTATTCCTAGGGGGATAGCTAGCTTAAGGCCCTAGGTGTCTATAGCTCTTAGTAGGCATTCTACCTATTATTTAGCAGTAATATAGATACCCCCCCACTATAGGTAGTAGAGGTTTATATCTCCTAGTAGGATAGACTTTATACCTTTAGTTTCTAGTAAGCTTATTACCAATATAATATTCTCTGTTTGTAGGACCCCTTTAACCCTAGGGTTATACATATTAATAATTTATACCGGTCCCCTATATATCTGGATTGTTATAACTATAATATCTAGGTTAACTGCCTGCTATAACTATAAAGACAGGCTGATAGCCTTGCTAATTATAAAGCACACGCAAATAGCTGCTTTTGGTTTATATAGGAGCTAGAATCCTTAGGGGCAGTATATTAATTATATATAGGTATTATAGTACGGCTCTTATATAGTAAGGATATAGTGTTTCTCTAGGTCTAGACTGTCTAATAAGGGCCTTGCGAGACAATAGTTTATATTACCGCAGTTATACTATATAATGGATAGGTGGCGGACCCCTAGTAAGGGTCCTTTACCTTTTCTTTATTCCTCGCTTCTTCTGTTTCTATTTTCTCTAGGATATTTAGAACTTCTGTCTTTTATATCTATACCCTAGTTACTACTTATTTTATATAAAGCTTTCTATTTTTATGTCTTATATTCCTATTAGCGCTTCCATATCTAAATCTATTATTATCTCCGGTTCTTCCCCTGCTAGTTAACTATAGGCCCTTTATAGGTTGGCTATAAATATTATATTTGCCGCGTTAAATCTAATTCTTAATTATCCTAGTTTTAAGCTTGCTATAGCTATCTATAGGGGTCTTCCTATAGGGCGTCCTCTCCCTTATATCCCCTATAACCTTTATATCCCTATTTAGTTTAGTAATATTATATAGCGCCGTTTCTGGCCTATTAAGGCTTAGGATAGCTAGCCTAGCCCCCCAATATTAAAGGTAGGAAACGCTAGAAAGGCACCTACATCTCCCTAGCTTATTGCCTATTATTTCTATTTATATAACCTAGCATATAGTTATTCCCGCAGCTATTAAGCCCTTACCTTCCGTCTCCTATATTTAATGCAGTCTTCTCTCTCCTACGCCTTATATATGCTTCAGTGGCAGTTTACGTATTTTATTTAGTCTTAATTTAAGTAGTGTCTTATATTATAGGGGCCTACATAGTAGCCGCAGCACACCTGTGCTGCGTATGTGGATTAGGTATGTCCCTATTATATATAGCAGTAGCATCATTTTAGGCGTAGTCTGTGATTGTAGAGCCTTACGTTATATATAAGGCCATTTATAATTATTCCTTTTTGGATAAGAAGTTTTTGCATTCCTAGTATATATATACTAACGATAAGGGAGCTATATATTTAACTAGCGTCTCCCTAGTAAGTCTTTAGCAACCCTTATATCCTCTTATTATTCTTATTATTTACTTAGTTTGTATTTTCCTGTTAAAGCTATTAAATTCGGGTAATCTTAAGACCTAGTATAAGGTGTTCCATTTGCTTTACTATCTCCTATATAGTTACTATATTATCCGCCTAGCGTCCCTTTTCTACCCTAAGGCTTATAGGAACCGCTAGGACTTTAACTAGGTAATCTTTACAGAGTACTTTTATACCAATATATTCTCCTAGCCTATCCCCTACTCTTATAGCTCATTCCTTTACCTATTAGTTCTTTAGGGTAACTCTAATATCTCCGCTCCTAAGGTGTTAGACTATAACTATATTGTAAACCTCTTTGCAAATCTCTATAAGAACTTCTATTTCTAATTTTCCCCTAAGCCCCTCTACTTTTTCTATATTTAGTTATATTATAATTATATACCCAGTTATTGTCTTAAGGGGAGTGGGTTCCCTATGCTGTAAAAGCACCGCTATAGTGGCCAGGTGCGGTTCGCTAGTAAAGGGGAATTTTATTTATTTTTAATTTTGCTTAGCTATTAGAGAATTTAATTAAGGGTTTGCTAAAGGGGCGCCTAGGGCTTACTAGACTAGCGGAGCCATTCTACTAGCTGTATTAATTTATTATAGCTAATAGTTACTCCCCTATAATTCTAGATACTAGACGCGTCTAGTAGGCTTTATATTTTATCAGATGCCTTCTTAATAGAGGTATTTCCACTTTGTGGTATGGTATTCGCCCGTCTTTATTATGGAGGGCCGTTGTTGGGCGTGGATCTGGCGGTCGCGCGCGAGTGCGAACCACCGTCAGTCAACGTGTGCCTCCCCTGCGATGCATGCATCTCAGGGGGATTCTCTGGGTGTTTTTCAGGGTTCTTTTGGTTGGTTTTGGTCTTTTTAGGCTGGGTGCAGCAAGAGCTCCTTCTTTAGTTAATCCACCCTATATTAGATACCCTACTTATAATAAAGTAATTATATTTAGCTTATTAGGCGCGAACCCAGGCTTATAACTTATTAAATTAAGGCTATAGAGCTAAAGCTCTATATATTGCTTATTTTCTATATAGGTAGTTAAAGAGACTTTAAGGAACTTCAACCGCCGGTCAAAGTTGTCTGATTGGTCAGATTCCTGCCAAGAGGTTTCTCCCACAAGTCTCATCACGTGATATCGTTGCGGCTTGTTTTCCAACACAACTAGACCAAGCATTAGACTACATTATAAGGGACGTCGATGCATTGAACTCTATCTCGGAGATTTTGGAGGGGGCTTTACCCGCGTCGCTGGGAGGACATGAACACCGCTAAATTGTACTGGTAGTCCTGGCATACAGCTGTGCTGCACAATATATGCAAGAAAAGACTCCAGTCAATCTGAATCGCTTTGTCAAGGCTGCTGAGAAATGCTTTGGCGACCGCACAGCCAGGCTCCCCTCATCGAGCCGGCCTCTTTGATTGACCAGCATTTTTCAGTAGATCAACTGGTCGCTTAGAATTGGGCTGACTGGCCCTAAAGTTGTCCCACATGATAAAACCATCGTGTAAAGATGTTTCATCTGACTCAGGAGTTTATATCAAAGCACAGATATTTCTTCAAACTATTACATTTAATCCAGATTTAGGATTCCACTCTTACATTTCGAATTAGAGAAATTACCGCTTTCAAACTCCAACGTTAATCTTTATGTCGGTCGGATGTCCGTGCACCAATCATAAGAAAAGAATGAGGACTCTCTCTATTGAATGTGGTTCTAAGACCTCTATATATACACGAGAAGGGTGTAGGAAATAGGAAAGACAAGGGGGGTAGGGGGTGGCAATGGAAACAAGGGGTCGGTGATCGAGTCAATGAGTAAGTAGCTGAGTCGCAGTGATCTTTTTGGACTGGAGTGGAGTGGATTTGAGCTCAAATCCACTCCAGTCCAAATTACTTGTAGTTTAGCTCATTCCTAAACAGGACTAACGCTTGCCTATCAAGGCTAGCAGTCCACTCCACTTCACTCCACTCCAACTTTAACCCAGTCCAAAAAGATCACTGCTGAGTCGGGGTAAGATAACCTGATTCAGGTTGACACTTTATCGTTGTTGCGAAGCCGGTAATGTCGACTTGATGGCGGCCAATGATCCATGAGCTGTGCAATAATGATTTCATTATAATGGCCATAATAATCCGCGTTACGACTCAAAATACGTCTGCAGATTGATGGGATCGCTGCATCCCTTGGTATCCATCTTCCTGATGCTCTTTGGAGTTTAATGCAATTTCGGCAATCCCGCTGCTTCTTAACGTATAAAGGACGTTGGTGACCCAAAGTCCATAGGGGCGCTTTGTTGACAGCAGTATATGACTTAATACTGGCTTCAGCATTTCCTTGACAGTAGATGCAGACAATTTCCATAGGGCGCTGTTGTTGAGGTGTCAATAACGTTAAGGGTTGTAGCATTGTTTGGAATCTTTCCCCAGGGTGCATTACCGGTGCTGAGCTTTGCAAGGAGGATTGATTTCCGGTAAACCACTGAATATCTGGGTTAATTGGTTTGAAGCCATACCTACCACGGCAATGCTTGCAGATTTGTAACGTGTAGATAACAAAATGGCCTGGCCTATTAACAGAATAAAGCGGTTTTCGTAGTGGTTGTCCTTCTTCGTTGCAATAAGGACATTTAACGCAAATAGGCTGACCGTTAAATCGAGAATGGCACAGCGCCATCTCTTGCCTGTCCAAAAGTTTATCTTGCTTAAGAATTGTTTTCTGTATCTCCATGATTTGCCTTAGGACAAGGTGTAATAACAAACTATCACAAATCGACGCTTGACCTGGTATTTGCTTTTCGCACTTGTGGAGAACGGAGAGAATATCCCCCATGTTAGTGACAGTAGTCTTGGAGAACAGGATCTGCTTTTGGCCTCTCCACCAATCTAAGACTGGAGTTGGAAATGAAGCTAGACTAACCCATTTCACACTATTCTGGTTTGTTGCATTAATGGCAGCTGGAAGAAGATCGTAAAGCTTTGTGTTGCTGTGTGCTTTCTCTTCAAAGGCCTGCTCCCAAATGGAATCATCGCCCTCAATGCCGCTGGGAATCGTTTCAGCAGTATTGTTTTGAACCAGTTCTGACAGGTCCATACTAAGGCCTCTATTTTTATATTTCATCATGACTGCTTGGAAATTCCGTTTTTGAATTGAAGGCTAATTTCTCTGAAACAATCGATCTGTGTAGTAGTTCGGAACGTGGTGAACGCCAGCGATAGCTGCGGCTACAGCGAGGACTTTGTCTTGATGAATGAGGACTTGATCTTTTCCATGCGCGTAAAATAAATGCTGAGGATGACGAGCATGAATTATGACCTTTCGAAATTTAAATTCCGCCTGAGCATTTCGGAAGCTCTCTTCATGTATGAGGTGAATTATTACTCCGGAAAATTCACCCCAAAGAGCCACTGGAGTTGACTTGATGCTTGGATACGCAATGATAGCTTTGGTAGCCTTTAAGCCATACACAACTTCAACTTTGGCTTCTGGAGACTCCCAAATCTGACGAGTCCATGCCCTATGGATATTTCGAACTTCTGATGGGTAATTCTCATCTCCCTCACTCTTTGCATCTCGGCGATGGATTTGATCGTACAAAAGAGTGTCGCTATCATAGGCTGTGCCCATGACCATCATCATACAGCCATTTGTCGGGTCAGCCGTCTCGCCGTCCTCAAGGATGTGTGAGGTGAAAGATGGCTGATTAAGGCGATGACTAATTGGTGAGCGAAATGAACCAGAGGGTTTTACCAAATATTCTGGTGGCGGCGAACATGGATATCCAGCTGCTGTCCAGCTTTTAGCTTCAGATGAAATGAATTCATTAAAAGAATCGCCAAGATTCGAAATCGGCTTCTCCAGCGCTGCGAGATATTAGCTAGGGACAATATGTGAAAGCTATAACTTTACACTGCATATTCCGATGATGAAGTGCCAACAAATCCGGCAGGAGCGGGTATACCATTCTTGCAAAGTCGTCTTGCCCTGATTGAAGAGACGGAAGAAACAGGCCGCCAAGAATATGAATATGTTGCTGGGGTAGATGAAAAGAACTATTGATACTAGGCTTCGCGTCTTGAGGGCAATCTAATGCCTGGATAGCCCGCTCAGGATTAGTTATGGTGGTGAGATGTAGGCGAGGTTTTAGTTGTCTGGACTTGTGAGGACGGTCTGCACAGCGTTATTAGTTAAGAGAAACGGAAGCTACGTTGGAAAACGGACTAACCTTCTGCGAAAGAACATAATTTGACTGCTCTTTTCCTTGCACTCGTTTTATCCGTGTACAAGTTGAACTGACAGTTGGTGCAGCACAGCTTGGTGAGATTATCGTGCCCGGTTAAGTGAACACAATGAAGAAACGGCCCACTTCCGGTTTTACAATTGTTGCATGGAGTTTCCGCAATTTCGCCTCGAATATGAATGGCTGCCGCCACAATCTGCGCATGACGATCAAGCCTGAAGCCCTGTTGATTATTGCCTTGACTTAGCAGCGGAAGACTAGTTGGGTTCGGAATCTTTTTGAGAAAGTTTCTAAGTTCAGTAGACTCAGAACGCCTAGCCTTTTCTTCAATATAAACCTTAACTCGTTCCGGGTCGTCAGGGTGATCTAGCTTGATCTTTTTGCGTGGCATATTGAAGATGTGCTCGTGTGACGAATGTTTGGGAGAGAGGCAGATGCTTATATGAAAGGAAAGGTGTCGAATGGACTGACAGTGGTGAATTGGATTGGAGCGCGCTAACACACTAACTGGCGTGGAGTTGACGTGCTAGCTTGTTTAGGTAACCGTTAAGCTTAGTTAGGTATGGCGGCTGGAGCGCTGGTGTCGATTGGACCCTATGTACTACAGTTTTTTTATTTTTATTTTTATTTTTTATATCCGTTGTATTATACTACGTACAATACTGCGCATGCGGCCTCTAGGCTATGGCGCTATAGTCCTATATTACGTGAATCCTTCCAAGGCGGCTTAACGTGTACTGGTAACTAAGTGGACACTCCGGCCCGTTTTTAAAACGCTAGGGGAGCTCTGGCCACTGGTGTTTTTTCATTCTGGTATTTTGCTTACTAATATCCGGTTCTCACCAAGAAATTGCACTGAGGAAATCCTGGCTCTTTTATCTATTTCTGCTGTATTCTGCCGTTCCTAGAGTAGAAAAAGCGCTCTAAAAGATAGATTTTGACGTGGTTTTGCACATAAGAATAAGAGAGCACATAGCTTACTAGCTTGAAAGTAGCTACCAATTACCCCTAAGCGACTGTTTGTAGTAATGTACCCTATATCTCCTCCTTGCTAAAGAAAAGGGTAGGGAATTAGTAATTAGTAGGTACTCTCCCCAAAAGTAACCTACTGATCCTGAATTTTACGTTCTAGAAAACGGGTATTCTATAAGGGCGAACCTCGCTACATAAACCCGCCATTAGGAAAATTTTCACGGGGTTGTCTTGTATAGGGTATGAATACCAGTTCACCTATACACCTTATATTTAGTGCTAAAGTAACACGGGCCGGCCCCTTTCCCCCTACTATAGCTACCCAAGCGCATCTGCGGTATGCCTATAGTGTAGTGGTTGTCTGTAACGCGATAGCCCGATAGCCTACGGTACGTCTGCGGTAATAGAGGTAGGTTTGCGGTAATGGTGGTAGTAATTGTCGTCTGCGTCCGCGGCTCGTCTGCAGTGCGCCTGCGGTGCGACCGTGCGCCTATGGTGTAGAGTTGGTAGAGGTCGTCTGCAGCGTGATGGCTGTAGACTTGTTGTGGTAGAGGTCGTCTGCAGCGCGACGGCTGTAGACCTGTTGTGGTCGTGGTGACGTGTCTTCGGGGGCTATGTAGCGTCGTGGTGACGCGTCTTCAGGGACTATATAGCCAGCGACGCCGACGGCAGAGACGAAAGGGAGGCGACCCACTATAGTATAGAAGCAGCCCACCTAGCGTGCGCAAGTACTACAGGCAATTTATATTAATTTTCTAAAAGGCTACCAAAGCTGGCAATTTAGATAACCGTAGGCGAGGATAACGTATGTGATGGGGTTATGAAGGTGACCCTAGTGGAAAGTAACTGTGTGAAAACTCCCACCGGGTGCGGGCGGGGCGCAGAGCGCGCCACGTAACTTTTATGACTGCAACACCACGATTAAGTCTTAATTTTAGAGTCTAAATTAGATTTGGAACGCGCCAAAGGAGCCCTTAGTAAAGTCCTTCTAAAAGGACAAGTCCCTACGCAGTGCTTTGTGAGTCGTCGCGCGAACTAATTTAGGTGCTGCTACCTGAGCTGCCTCCGCGCCACGACTTTGATTTTCGCGATACAGGCGCAAACAAGTCAAACGCACGTAATGTTCTAACTTAGTAAGGAAGCATCTAAACCAAATAAGGTAGGGGGTGTATACATTACATAGGCTGTAAAATACGCACCCGTGCTTGCGCGTACGTTAGTGTAAAATTGTTAGGGACCTCCGTAACGTCATGGGCATTCGTATAAGGTTCGGCGCTTTTATAGAGACTTGGTGTTCGCTAGGCTATTAAAGCTACTTATAGACGATCTTCTGCATCTAGAGCACGCGGCCAGCAAGGCATAGCTTTGGTAATATGGAGTTCTATGTAAGGGAAGTAAGGAGAAAAGTTAATGTGCTGGTATAGATTGCCCCGCTGACCGTTATCTCATGAATCAGACGCTCCGCAAAAGATTTTTTCCGGTGACATGGGATAGCAATAGTATATCCACGGTTGTCTCGTTCCCAGACCTTCTTGCCAAGGCTCGCTTGCCAATACGCTAACCGCTTTTGGCAAGACCTTCGTTAGAAGGTCTGGTACACGGTTCGGATTTTTGTTAGTCCCGCGCGGAGTATTTGGGCCTATATACACCTACTTTGAGCCAAATTATCTCAACTTCATAGCTCCCTAAGCTATTCCTGATGGCCAGAATTACCAAATCAAACCTGGCGAAGAAGACTACGCTGCCCGATTTGCCCGATTCCAGTTCGTTGTCTTATTATCGCGCCCGAAGCTCCTAGGTCGTAGCAGCCGTACCCGTCGCACGACTACCGCCGCCCTCGTCTTACTGCAGCTAGAGTACCTAAACTTATAGGCTAGCTTTAAATAATAATTAAGGACTATTAGTAGGTATAGATTTGCTTTATAGAAGGGGGTAAGCTTTAGGTAGAGCCTTGTATAGAGCTTCGTATAACTAGAGCTTCGCGTAGAGCTTCGCGCAGAGCTTCGCGCAGAGCTTCGCGCAGAGCTTCGAGCAGAGCTTCATACAGAGCTTCGAGCAGAGCTTCGTGCAGGGCTTCGAGCAGAGCTTCGTGCAGAGCTTCGAGCAGAGCTTCGTGCAGAGCTTTGTGTAGAGCCTTATATAGAGCCTTATAGAGCCTTATATAGAACCTTATATAGAGCTATATATAGGCGTATAGGCGTATAGGTGTACAAACGTGTAGCTATATAGATATATAAATATATAGACGTTTATATCGGCGATTAATTATAAAGATATTTATAGAGATAATTATATAGGCAAATATAAGCTATTAGGCCGGCTCGTGCACGGTTTTTCTCACCAAAATATACCTAAATACACCTTTTTCTACCATCTATAACTTAATAGCCTTGGCATAGAAATTTATAGAAATTTAAATATGGCTTATTAAACACTATGTTTATAATTTTATAAAATTAAAATATAAAATATAATAAAACATCTATAACGTATTTCACGGGTGAGCTGGTCAAACGGGTGAGCTAATCACTTCAAAAACACACCAAAAAATGGAAAAATCACACTTTAATATCTTAACAACCACTTAATAATAAATTTTAATAATTTAA